>Ga0181532_10000313_pt1 | contig 50917 bp, 90 predicted proteins | sample PEATcosm2014_Bin_33_FD_119768 | JGI IMG/M metagenome (GOLD analysis project Ga0181532, IMG submission 119768) | Peatland microbial communities from MTU Mesocosm Facility, Houghton, MI, USA - PEATcosm2014_Bin11_30_metaG | ecosystem: Environmental > Terrestrial > Soil > Wetlands > Peat | place... | reverse complement strand
GGGTTGCCAGCATTCGACCCAGCAACTTTTCACCCCTTAGGCCAAACATCGGAACAATCGCAGGTAGCGGCTACTGTCGCACGAACACCTCAAACAGGTCAATCTAATATAGGTGCAGCGGTCGGCACCGAACCTATAAAAACCTCGGACATTCCTTTGCCTTCGAAAGATACGACCGGCGGATACCGTGATTTAAAAGCCCTTCCGATGGATTGGAGTGGTTTGAAAGGTCTGGGCAAAGATTTGTTGGCTGCGGGCAAAGGTGCCGTTACAGGTGCTGTGGATTTGGCAAAGCCTGCCCAAGATGATACGGAAAAAGCCATCGAAGGGATTGGCGGCCCCGCTGCATTGCCTATCTATCGTACGCTACTTGGGATAGGGCATACTGCAAAGGAAGCTACCCAGATTATCAGTGCGGTAAAAGACATCAATTCTTCTGCCGACCCTCTCGGTACATATGCGAAGGTTTTGCAAAAGACTAGTTCTCAGGGTGCCGCACAAGCGACACTCGCACTTGCCACAGAAGGTGCTCTTAAAGCAGCCCCTAAAGTAGCAAATGCTGCGAGTGATCTTTATAAAGGTGCAGCCAGCAAGATCAATTCGAAGTATCTCCAAGAGCCTTTGCAGACGGCCATTAGGGATGTACTCGACGCTGCGACAAAGACAGAGCCAGCCCCGGAACCGAATTACGTCTATCGTTCTCGGGACGTAGGCGAGCAAGGAATTCCTCAATCGAGAAATGCACATCCTCAAGCGACGGATGATGTCACGCAAGCCAAAAACTATGCGGATGAAAACCGTCCTTCATGGAGAGGCAAAGTGACGGGAAATCAGCAGGAGTTAGTTCGTACTGATTTGAATAAGCTCAAGCCAGAGGATTATACTACTGCTAAACATCCCGCAGGCCAGAATTGGACGAGATTCAATCGCCCCTTGGCCGAAGGGGAAGTCACGAAGGTTACGCCCGAATTGGAAGCACAAGAAGCAGCAGATAAGGCACAAGCAGCCGCTAACCCTGCGCCGAAACCATCTGCGTCTATCCGCGATGCCGCAGAAGAAGCAGCCAATAAAGTTCATGCACAAGCCAAAGCAGACTACAAACTACTTGACGAAGCATCGAATGGTCGGATTCAAAGATTCCAAGATCGTCTGGAAGCGAATCGTAGAAAGTTGCTGAATCTCACAGACAGCGAAGAAGATCGTGCGACTGAATCCTCTATTCTGAAAAACCAGAAAGAGACTGAGGATTCCATGGCCGATACCTTCGAGGAGATGAAGAAGAAAGGCGTCAATCCCGATCTTATCGACAGGGCGGATGCGAACTTCAAGAAGTCACAAGCTCTATACGAACTGGATAACACTATCAAGAAATCGGTGGTGCCAGAAAGTGGACGCCCCGGAGTGACACATCCTGATCTGTACGCGGAGAATCCAGAAGCCATCAATCCGAAAATTCTGCATCGACGCATCAATTCAATGTATGACTCGGGCCGCTTGCAAGACGCATTAGGCGAAGAACAAGCCGACGAAATGTTCCGGCACACGTCTGAGCATTCCGTAGCTTATGATCGCATCATGCGTAACCGCAAACGCGCTCTGGTTGGCGGGGCTATCGGCGCAAGTGCTTTAGGTGGTGGGGGTTATATCGCCCACAAATTCGGTAGTCAATTACTCGAAAAATAAATCGCCAAAGATGTGAAAAGGGCTTGACAAACGTCGGCCCTTTCTGCTATCTTTAAGGTAGACGAGGAGACCCATGCTCAAAATCGAGGATATTCAACAGACGAAATTGGTAGAAATCGGGTGGTCTTTTGGGCAAAGCTATGGGGGCGGGCACCTCGCGGGCCAGATGATCATGCATGTCATCGCCAACCGCAAGCGTTGCGGCTGGGGTGATTGGCTGGACGTAATCGCTAAGGTTCCGCACTTCATGGCGGAAGCAAATCTTCCAACGTTAGAATTTCCTGATCGGTGGAATGGATCGTTCGTGAAGCTGTTGCATGTCGTGGATGGGGTGTTTGACGGCTCGGTTCCTGACATTTCCAAGGGTGCGCTCTATTGGGCGGACCTGACGCGGATCGAACGTCCTTGGTTCAAAACCAAGATCATTGACCCGATCAAAGAAGACGGCCCCTTGGCGGGCCAACGTCAACATCCGGCAGTCGCAAATTTAAACAGCCTCACTTTTTTTCGATGACATACATTTTAGGCCAGAAACAACGCCCTCTTATGAGGCAATACGACTTTTGGGGAACTCTGACGCATAAGGAGTGCGGTCATTGTCGGGATGTACTGCCTGTTGATTTATTTTCGAAATCTATTGCCAGTCCTGATCTTTTGAATAATCGGTGTACGCCGTGCGCCGTCAAATGTAACCGCGAGAAAGGTAGAACGACCAAGAGAGCCAACAACTTAAAGCATATGTATGACATGACGACACAAGAATGGGAATCCCTATTTGAGTCCCAAGGTCGATGTTGTGCCATATGTGGTGCCACAGAGCCGGGCACGAAACACGGCTGGCAGACGGACCACGATCACATTACAAACTGCGTCAGAGGCATTCTCTGTCTGGGTTGCAACTGTGCTCTGGGAAATATAAAAGACGACCCCGAGAGAGCGGAGAAGTTGGCCGTGTATCTGCGGGGCTGAGAGGAGAGAAAGTGGCAAAGAAAATTACTGTAGACGTACAGGCGTTATACGCCATCATCGAAGCACAATCCGAAACCATCAAGTTGCTGAATGAGACCATCGCAAACCTTCGCAACAGTTCTGGCGCGGTGCCAGTTGCATACCCAACCCCATACATTCCGTACCAGCCGCTTCCGTACCAGCCGTGCACTCCATGCGATTGGCCTCCCACTACGAGCACGGTGAGCTGCGTGACAGGCGGCGTGGCAGGCGTGGCAGGCGTGGCTGGTGATACTCAGGTGTACATATGAAAGAGAGAATCCTTAAGTACATTCTTTCGATCATCTCGGAAGCCGACGGCACCGGCAGCGCAACCCGTGTTCTAGCGGGCATCAGCGTGCTTTCCACAATATGTTTGGTGACCTACGTCACCGTCATCAATAAGCATCTTCCCGATCTCAGCGGGGCGTCTCTGTTCTTGTCCGCAGGTTTTTCTGGCTACGCGGTCAACAAGGTCTCGGAGTGCTTCAAAAGGGATGACAAAAGTAATTCTTGACAAAGTTACGTTACCTTGGTAATATAGATTCAGTGAGGAGCATGCAGGGCGTAATTGAAAGGAAACAATGAGCGTTTCGAAAGACACCCTACTGGCGGACTTGACCGAAGTCGCAGAGAAGAACGGCGGACAAGTCACCCGCAACTTTTACCGTGAGAACGGGAATTACACAGAAGCATCGTGGGGCAAGCACTTCCCCACCTTCCAAGATTTTGTCGCTGCGGCGGATTTGAACAAGCAGGACATCACCAGCGAGATCGATGGCAACGTGTGGAATCTTTTCATTCCCGCGTGTAACGCGTGCACACCCGAAGCACTCGTCAAGGAACTGAAGATCGATACCCAGATATGGGAGATTGACAGATTCCGTGCGAAAGACGTGAAGGACGGCAAGTATCAAATCAGCGCCTTCTTCCGCAAACGCAAGCATGTGCTGGAAATTCTGGACGAGATCGCGGACCTGAAAGACCTCGCAGCAAAAGGACTCAAGCGCAAGATTCTCAAGATTGAACGGCCAGAAGGCGTCTCGGGCAATTTGCTCGAAATCAATATCTCTGACCATCACTTCGGGAAACTTGCTTGGCCCCCCGAGACGGGTCATGAACCCTATGACGTAAAGATTGCTCAAGCGATGTTTTTGCGAGCACTCAATACTCTTATTGACCGTTCCAAGAATTACAAGTTTGAACGTATCCTGTTTATTGTCGGTAACGACTTGTTGAACAGCGACAACGCGGAGAACACGACTACGAAGGGGACGGTTGTTACAACCGATATACGCTACCACAAGACTTTTCGTACGGTGCGGTATACCATTATAGAGGCCGTTGAGAAGTTGAAATTGATTGCCCCGGTGACCGTTATGATTGTCAGTGGTAATCACGACCAACTCGCTGCATGGCATATGGGCGATTCTTTAGAGTCTTGGTATCGTAGCGACCCCAATGTGACCGTGAACAATGACCCCAATTATCGAAAGTATTTTGAATTTGGGAAAGTGTTGTTGGGTTTTACCCACGGAGACAAGGGGTCGAATTATCCGATGCTGATGGCAACGGAATGCTCCGAAGCATGGTCGCGTACCAAATTTAGGGAGATTCATACCGGCCATCGTCATTGTGATAAAGTGACGGAAGACCATGGCGTAAAGGTGAGAATATTGCCCGCGTTATGCCCTCCCGACGACTGGCACCAAGAAAATGGCTATGTTGAGAACCAACGACAGGCGGAAGCGTTCATCTGGAATAAGGAACAGGGATTGATAGGAACCGTCATCTACAATGATGCGGCTTTTGATACCCTGAAGACGAAGCGTGAGCTATTCTAATGTTGCCTTGGGTTTATTCAAGGATGATGTTTCGGCATTAATGAAAGCGGTTGACTATATACTCAAATGGGGGATTTGACCTATGGCTTGCGAAGACGGCAATTGCAATTGCAAGGAAATCAAGACTGATGGCTCAGGTGGCGTAGGAGACCTCGCCCGCCTGACCATCAATCGCACGGATGACGTGGCGGGAGAAGTCGAAGAAATTTTCGTCGCTCCTTACAACCTCATCAACTATCCGGTGTTACAGATGTATCTGACCCTGAAGCAGATTAACGCTTACACGGTTCGTCGTCTGCCCAAACAAACGGAGGGTGCATGAAAATTTATCTCGCAGCCCGGTTTGACCGGAAAGACGAGATGAAGAAATTGTCCCTGATTATTCTTTCGCTAGGAATCGGGGTCACGTCTCGTTGGCTAGATGAAGAACCGTCGCCATCAAGTGAGGGTGCGAAAGAGCGGTTCCTCATGGATACGGCCCAAATGGACGCTGATGATGTTTTTGCGGCGGATATTTTGGTTCGGTTCTCCGACGATTTGTCTACTCCAACTATACCTAGCGGATGGTGTACTGCATCGCGGATGGAAGAGACGGGTATGGCCCATGCGTGGGGTAAACGTATAGTCATCGTTGGGGGGAAACAGAGTCTGTTCGACCGATTTTCTAACCGTATACATGTACAAGATGTTACAGAATTGCTTGACCAATTGCAATTTATGAAGCACCAGCAGGAGGGGTAGTGAAAGACTTGAAAGACAGTGGTGACCGCCAAGCATTCACGACCGGGGCTGTGAATCTATTACCTACAGACCCAACGGAACGTAAACAGATTCCGCTAGCAAGCGGAGTTCTTGATTATTTTACTAGTGCCTTGATTGAAGTTGGGAAGGTTTCCTTTAAAGGCAATGAACAGCATAATCCCGGACAACCACTACATTGGGCACGGGGAAAATCCATGGACCATTCCGATACGATGTTGCGACATTTTACGGAGCGTGGGACGATTGATACTGATGGTGTGCGCCACTCTGCGAAAATGTGTTGGCGGGCATTAGCGATTCTTCAAGAAGAGATGGAAGCGGCGGGGTCTCCAATAGCACGAGGAGCAACATTCTCTGAGGTTAAAACTTCGGTATCTGCGTTGGCGATGGCGATAGATGCTGAGGGTGGGATAGGAATTGTAAAACGGGAATCGAATCGACGAGAATCCTATACTCTTAGAGTATCTGTGTATAATACCAAACGAATATTTCTAGAGACAATTCAGAAAGAATTTGGTGGCAACATATTGACTAGGGATCGAAAGAATCCTCTGCACGCCATTTCATATTCATTGGTCTGGTCGCATAAAAAAGCGGCGGATGTACTACGTGCGATTTCGGCTTTCCTAGTAATTAAAAAAGAACAAGCGCGAATTGCCTTAGAGTTTTCAGCTTTGGCCACGGATAATAATCCCGGACGACGGGGTACGTCAATCAACACTTTAAAGAAATTTCGGGAATTAAAATCCGCCATTAACGCCCTCAATTTGAAAGGAAGACCTGTTTCGGCCTAACGGTCGAACATAAGCGTCCGACCCGGCCAACGTTAATTCGTAATCCGGTGGTCTGATGACTCGCTTGAGCAAGCGGACAAGTCGGAACTCCGCTGGCAACTTAGGAGAGACCATGACAACTCTGACAACGTATTTAGTCGCGGCTCTGTTTACGTTGTCCGTTGCGCTGGGGTTTGTTACCAGTCGCATCAACCGCGAAGACGAAAATAGACGTATCGAAGAGAAAATTCGGAGGGGAGAAAGCGGGCGCGATGCCTGATATCGTACTTAGTGGCGCGAGGCAACTGAAGTCTAAGCCGCGTCCTGTGACAGAAAGCGAAGCGGGCGATGTTCGACCCCTAGCCCCATTGACAGGCGGGGCAAAGACGAGCGGCGGACGTAACAGCGAGATGGGTCCAGAAGCCGCTCCACGAGAGAAAGCAACAGCAGACCCGTTTACGATGCACGGCATCAGCACGGGCGGACAGATTCGACCACCGATGGGGCATCTGGTTTCCAAGAACCATCCAGCGATCAGTGAGAACTAGGAGAGTATGGAATATACGGCGTACGAACAACTGCGGTACTGGTTACCGCTCCTCTCCGCATTCGGCCTGATCATCGGCGCATATCGCAGCGGCAAGAAAAATATCGCGGATTTTTGCGACAAGCTGCTCTCGAACCATTTGACTCACATCGAACAAGCGACGGCCAGCACAGAGGTTGAGACCAAGAAGACGAACAGCCTCCTCGAAGGTCAGGCGGGCAAGTTGGACATGGTGCAGAACACCCTGCACCAACATCACGAAAGACAATTGGAAGTTTGGCGAGGCGTAACTGAAACCCTAGTAGTTCTGAAGGAACGGACTCGGGCTTGTACGCGTAGAAAAACGACGCCTAAGAAAAGAGCACGCAATGGCTAACGGATGCGGTAAAGCAAATCGGTCCACGCTACGTGGAGTGACTACTGCGGAACATGACACCATCGTCTCCCGCACTCGTGGAGTCAAGATGGAAATCGGTGTAGGGCCGCATGGCGGAAACCTAGTATCGGACAACCCGTTCGCATCACTAGCACAGGAGGGCTTCCTACATGCCCACCCAGAAAAACTCGGCAAGAAAGGTCTAGCCGAATGGGACGCGGCAACAAAAGGGAAGAAACTCCCGAAAAGAGTTAAGGGAGGGAAGTAATGAGCACACCAACGGATGTGAACGTACCCGGTATGCGCCAAGTGTATGGGCATGTGCTGCGTGCCGATGACCCTCTCTTAGGCGATAACCCAAAGGTTGCCGCTCTGCTCGCTTCGAAATTTTTTACTGGAGAAAAACCAGAATCGAAGATGATAGATCAAGATAAGTTATCCTTCCTAATGGCTATATTCAAAATGGTCATAGAGGCACTGTTTAAGGCTCCGAAAGAAGATTAATATGCCACAAAACGATACCCCATTTCTAGGCCAACCTTGCGGCGATCCCGTTGGCGGATTAGTCCCAACACCGGGAACTCATGGTACTTTTCGGCTGCTCGAATTGGATGCGGACGGGAATCTTCTTGTAAATGTGGCTGCGGGATCGATAACCATTCCACCGACGACAGGAACACAGACTGTGGTTGTCGCCGGTACTTCCACCGTTACTGTTGTAGGCGGGATGGGCACGTCTACGGTTGTTGTAGCGGGAGGGACTGTTGATGTAACCGGGAGCGTAAATATTTCCGGTACGAGCACCGTTGCGGTGGTCGGCACAAGCACAGTTGAAGTAGCCGGGATTGTTGGCACGTCTACTGTAACCGTCGCGGGAGTCACAGAAGTATCCCCTACGGCGGCACCAAACACACGAGTCAATCCATTTTTCAATGCAGTTACTGATGGCACGAATGTCATGGGGACTATGGTTGCGTTCGGATCAAATCCGGGCAGCGCCCTCGCTCTCAACGTAAACGCGGCAGTTCAGCAAGGAACAGTTGCTCTTGCGGGTACGTCTACCGTTGAAGTTGCTGGAATTGTTGGTACATCTACTGTAACAGTTGCTGGTACGGTAAATGTTGCATCCACGGGAACGCAGACTGTTACGGTCGTTGGCACATCCACTGTCGCAGTGTCTGCTATCGCAGGGACGCCTACTGTTGAAGTCGCAGGCATTCTCGGAACATCAACCGTCACTATGGCGGGAACCGTTACTGTTTCAGCCAGCGGAACACAAACCGTCACTGTCGCAGGCAGCGTGTCAATCGCGGAGACTCCGACTGTTGTAGTGAGCGGGACGAGCACCGTCGCTGTAGTCGGAACAAGCACCGTCGAAATCGCGGGGATCGCGGGCACGCCAACCGTAGAAGTCGCAGGGATTTTAGGTACATCTACTGTCACCGTTGCGGGAACTGTTACAGCAGCCTGCACCGGCACTCAGACGGTTACTGTCGCGGGCAGCATCGCAGCAGCAGTGACTGGAACACAGACAGTTACTGTTGTCGGGACAAGCACTGTTGAAGTCGCGGGAATCATCGGCACAAGCACGGTCACGGTCGCGGGAACCGCTACGGTAGAAATTGCGGGAAGTCTGTCAAACTTTACAACGCCCCTTGGCACCATACCCCTACAGACGGGATTAGTAGGTGGAGTATGGAATGGGTTACTACCACAACCATCTGGAAGTTCGGAAGCGATTACACTACAGATGGACAGTTATGGCAATGCCCAAGTAGGTATCCAAAATGGTGTGGTGGGAAACAGCCCTTCTTTCACTTCTGCTGTTTCGTTTGCACAGACTACGGGGGTGTTGACCTATAATTTTGTTTTTAATGAAATCCCAATTCAGGGTCAAGCCGTAGTTTTAGGGGTAGTATTCTCCGCAGGTGCGGGCGCGGTGTCGTGCAAAGATAGTAATGGGACTCCACTAACTGCACACCCAAACAATAACCTTTTGTCCAGCAACACCTATCTATTCTATGGATACCCGTCCGCAGGGGCGACAGCCACGTTCACTTTTACATGGACATCTAGCGCGGAGGCTACTTTCTCTGGTGCTATTTATGGCGGGGTGTCGGGGTTTGGGAATTATGCTGATCAATCAACAACCAGCACCATTCCGAACGTCGCTGTACAGCAGAGAGTTGGAAGTTCTGTTGTTGGTTTTTTCTCTGCTGAGGCAAATACCACTGCTACACAGAGAACGTCTGGGGGATTCCTAAGAACCTCCATCGCAAATGCAACGGCAACTCAGACGGTAGCATTAGTCGATATCACGGCTAACATAACCGCAGTTAACACCGCCGATTTCACTCTAGGCACATCGGCACAATGGTGGGGGCTGGGCATAGAACTCTTACCAGCTACTGTTGTACCGCTGGGTGGGATGGTAAATACTGGAATATCAAATCCAACATTAATGCCGGGACAACCGTGCCCGATGCAGTTAAACTCATACGGTCAGCTATTAGTAGCTGTGGAAAATGATGTAGTTGTGGCTGGCACAGTAGTCATTTCGGAAATCGTTGGCACGTCAACTGTCGAGGTTGCTGGCATTGCAGGCACGAGCACCGTCACTGTCGCAGGCGCGGTTACCGTATCTGTAACAGGAACATCTACAGTTGAAGTCGCGGGAATTATTGGCACATCCACTGTAGCAGTTGCTGGCACTGTAACTGCGGCCTGCACGGGAACGCAGACTGTTGTTGTTGTGGGAACGTCCACCGTTGAAGTCGCGGGAATCGTGGGTACATCTACAGTTGAAGTGGCGGGGATCGTCGGTACGTCCACTGTAGCAGTTGCAGGTACTTCAACTATCTCTGTAACCGGGCAAATCGGGGGATCGGTTGCCGCAGGCACAGCAGCGAGTAGTTCGATACTCGTGGGAGAAGTCTATAACACCGCAGCACCCTCATTGACGAATAGTCAACAGGCGGCGTTGCAAGGTGATTCGTCAGCAAACGTTCGAGTCAACCCTTTTGGAAACGTTGGCTCATTCAAAAATCCCAGCGTGACAACTACGATAACGGCAAGCGCAACCTTGCAAGTCGCAGCAGCCACAAAATGGAATCTGAAAACGGTACGCTTTACTGCGATCCCATCCAATACTGTGACCAAGCAAGCGGTCGTATGGATCACTGACCAAGCGGGCAACGTGATGTGGGAACAAGCCAGCCCCGTGTTTACTCCAACGAATACGGTGATGTATGAGTGCCTACTTTACCAAGGTGCGACAGGCCCGGTAAACTACGCATTTAACAGTTCTTCATACACCGTGGAAGTAGTCGGCTTCGTGTCTTCAGCAAGGGGATCAGCGACTCAGGTTATCACATTACAGATACCTGAGATGTATCTTGGACCGTCGTTTCAGATCAACGCGATGTTGAACGGGGCCGCAGCAACGGCAACGTATTCATTGAGTGCGAACGTTTTACAACTCTCAGACTAATCGGAGGAAACATGATTCAGTACACGCCTAAAAAGTATGTCGATATGCCGAATTTGGCAGAACAGCCTTTTGTATCCGCTTGGAAAGGTCATGAGCGAATTCTTCATGACCTAATCGAGCGGTTCAATATCCCTTGTCGCACCGCGCTGGAGTTTGGAGTACAGTGGGGTTATTCGACATCCGCTTTGGCAAATGTGTTTGAGAAAGTTATAGGCGTGGACACCTTCCAAGGCGACAAACATGCGGGCGTACACGGTCTTTGTTTTTCAGATACGTCTCGGCGCTTACGCCCGTGGTCTAATATCCAGTTGATCCAGCAGACTTATCAGGACCGGATTTTATTGGATAGTGAACAGTATGATTTGATTCACATAGACATTGTTCACACGTACGAAGATACCTTCGCTCTTGGATTGTGGGCGGCGGCTCATGCGAGGATAGTTATCTTTCATGACACGGAGAGTTATCCCGAAGTCAAACGAGCAGTCGCGGACATCGCCAAACAAACGGGCCGGGAATTTTACAACTATGAGCCCCATTATGGTCTGGGCATTCTTGCCCCCCCCCGGAGTGAAGTCACAAGGGATACGAGGGTATTGATTGGCTACATCACCGCCCATCATGCATCTCGCATTCCTCATGTACAGTCTCAGCGTGCGAGAATGGCGAATAGCCCTTTGGATTATAAATTCATCTACGGCGCAGCGGAAAGCCAAGCGGTCAAAGTAGAACCCCGATCTCCGTTGTCGGATGAACTTTTCTTTCCGGTCGATGACACGAAACCATTCATGGTTTTGAAAGACAAAGCACTATTTCAGTGGGCGCTCGATCATGGATACGAGTACGTGTTTCGCGCGTGTGATGACAGTGTAGTCTATCCAGAGCGGATCATCTGGCATTTCGATTACCTTAAACAGCATGACTACGCCGGAACGATGTGTGGCTACGGTAAAATCGCAGGTACGAAGCCCGGTGAGGGAATCTTCGTCCTTCGATACCTCGACTACATGCACGGCGGTGTCGGCATCTGGCTAAGTCGTAAGGCAATGGAGATGTTAATAGCCGATGACTGGAAAGGCCCGTACAGTTCTCCATACTCTAATCAGATAGAGTTGACGCCGGGAAGTTTTTTCAAAGGATCGTGGGGACACGCGTATTGGGATGACCATTGGATAGGGGAAGTTTTGAAGGGTAATTTGAATTACAACGATCCCCGCCGGAACAACATCTATTACAATTATCTGGTGAACGTGTACGACAACCCCGAACTGTTTGCTTCGAACAACCCGTTTGACCCGAACAAAGTCATAGCAACCCACTCGCTTGAACAGATGGGGACAAGCGATGTCAAACCGGGTCCGTTTTCGACGCTATATAGTTCGATGGCTGCTCTGCCGATAGATTGGCAGAAGACTGATTCGAAATTTCATGCAGTAGCACCATAGGAGGATTATGAGTACACCTGAATCACCGGCACCCGCGCAACCGATCATACCGACACCGACCGCAGGCTGGGCATGGCTCAAGGCGCACGAACGGCTTGTCATGCTGGCCCTTGTTCTTGCTTTCGGCTGTCATTTCACCGAGAAGTATTTCGACTATTCGGCGATCAAGGCTCACGAGCAGTTGACGGCGGCGAATAATGCCTTGGCGCAGGCGACACAGAACTACGCTCAGGCGCAGGCTACGGCGGCTCAGGCGATGCAGAGACAGCAGGACAGCATCGATGCTCTGGTAAACCAGACGAACGCACTGGCGGCTGCGGCAACGCAACGGCAGGCTACCCTAAAGACTCAGGTAGCGACTGACGATACAGCGGCATTGCCCGCACTCGTGGATCGTTGGGCGACACTCGTTCCCGGCGCACAATTTACCGCGCCCGTGGGCGACAACATCACCGTGTCGAGTGCGACCGCGCACAAGACGGTGGACGTTCTCGAAACTGTACCTGTACAAGCCGCGCAGATCGCGGATGACAAAACCCAGATCGCATCATTGGATAACGTCATCTCGGCTTACGCGACAACAGAGAATGACCAGACGAGGGCACTTACTGCGCTACAGCTAAAGTTCGATGACGCGGGCAAGCAGTGTCAGGCGGACATCAAGACTGTGAAAGACGACGCACGTAAGAGCAAAGTCAAGTGGTTCAAGATCGGATTCGTTTCGGGATTTTTCGGCGGGCTGTTTGCTGGAAGTCACGGACTGTGAGGGAACATGGACAGAATAATCGTTGAAGTGCTTGGCGGTTTGGCCGTGTCAGGCGGGGTCATTGTTGTATTCCTCGCCATGATCCAAATTGTCACGAAGTAGTCATGTGGGCCTGTAGCTCAGATGGGAGAGCGGTGCGTTTGCAGCGCATAGGTCACAGGTTCGATCCCTGTTAGGTCCACCAATCTCTGTCGGATTCCTCGTGAGTCCGAGATGAATCCGACCCGGCCCCGCAGCGGCCCGTGAGGGACTGCGGAAAAATTTTCGGCAGCGTAGCTCAGTTGGATAGAGCGGGCGGCTCATAACCGTCATGTCGGTGGTTCGAACCCATCCACTGCCACCATTCGAAAGGGAATATGTCAACTACGGAAAATCTTTACGCGGCAGTTGCGGCTCACGTCGCTGACTCGAACACACAGATCAACGCGCTTCAGGCGAAGATCGATCAGTTGAAGGCTTTCGCCGCAGCACCCGTCGCAGCACCCGCGCCTGAGACAGTGGCATTGCAGACGCTCGTGAAAGCAGAACCTATCGCGGCTAAGGTGGTTTATGTTCCGACGCCGAAAGTTACTCGCCCACTAACGGCGATCCCAAAGAAGAAATAAGTTTTTGGCATGTCGTATAAAGGCAGTACACCAGACTGTTAATCTGGAAGGTGTAGGTTCGAATCCTACCGTGTCAGCCATCTAGGTGTAGCTCAGTTTGGCTAGAGCATTCCGTTTGGGGCGGAAGGGTCGCAGGTTCGAATCCTGCTACCTAGACCATTTTGAAGTACAAGGAGGATGTATGAGTGCAGAGAGTGAACAGCAATCGAAGTACAAACCGCTTACGCGTGATCAGAAGTACGACATTCGAGAAGCGCAGTTCCAGTTGACCAACACGGAGAAGATAGCGCAGCAAGCAATCCAACAAGCCACACAGAATCTCCGCGATGTCATTGAGCGAGTCGGTATCGCAAACGGACTCACCAAAGATGACAAGGTAATATTTCAGTTAGACACACTGGAGTTTACCGACCCGAAATAGAAAGGTCGTATGACAGCATCCAAGACTGCCAGTTGCTTCCAACTCGGCGTGCGATTTCCCGACGGAACTTTACAGACTACCGCAGCGACAGGAGGGACACCGGGCGGATCGAACGGAAACGTCCAAGGAAATGACCTAGGGGCGTTCGCGGGTTTACCCGGCAGCGCCATCGACTTCACAAACGGCCTGCTGTCGCTCGCCCCGACAGGCACGGGGATTGCGCTCAGCATCACGGGTGACGCTCACAGCAGTGACGTTCTTGACATCTACCAAACGGGCAACACTTACCCGAATTGGGGAATGCAGGTTTCACCCGCCATCGACGCTCAATCTCTCCAGATATTTCTGCAAGATGCTAGCGGGGATACCCTCCAGTTAAGCGCCCAACAGATTACTCAATCCGGTGTTACTTACAGTTACGACTGGCAGGGAACCACGGGTATCCTTTACGTTGACGGCATCAGCACTTACCACTCGGTCGGGACGGGAGTGGCGTTTACCGCCATCGGTGACGCACACAGCAGCGACATCGCTGCTTTTTACGTGAACGGTCCTACTCTGGCTATTGCGATAGATTACTCGGGAAACCTGAGTCTGCCCATCGCAGGCATCAAAGATTCCACGGGGTCTCTCGGCAGTAACGGCCAAGTTCTATCCAGTACGAGTACAGCGACGAAATGGGTAAGCGCCAGTTCAGGTACGGTCACATCCGTCGCGCTATCCGCACCCTCGGCGGTTCTAACTGTTGGTGGATCGCCTATTACGACTTCCGGCACTCTTGCGATCACCTTTGCAACCCAAACCGCGAACTACGTTTGGGCAGGACCAACATCTGGCATAGCAGCGATACCGACGTTCCGTGCATTAGTTGCAGCGGACATCCCCTCGCTGCCATATGGTACAGGTACAGTTACCCGTTTCAGTGCAGGGACGCTGTCTCCGCTGTTCACGACTTCGGTTGCGACGGCGACGACTACTCCCGCGTTGTCATTCTCTCTTTCCAACGCAGGCGGGGGAACTGTTTTCGGAAACGCAACAGGGTCCGCAGCGGCACCCGGCTTTACCGCATCACCTGTTCTTGGTGTGAACGCAGCGACCGCAGGCACGCTCGGGCTGGCGACATCAGTCGCATTAGGCGCAACCATCACTCTCCAGAATCTCGGAGCGTTGACTGCGTATGATTGGAACTATCCGCTCACAGTCGGTGCAGCGGGTTCTGTACTGACATCACAAGCGGGCGGCTCGTCGGCTATGACATGGACGACTCAGGCGGCACTCGCCGTCTCGTGGTCATCACTAGTCGCAGCGACAGGGAATCTCACACTCAATAACGTCGCGTACACGACAACTTTCCAGCAGCAGACAGCAACGACTGTCGCAGGCACGATCTGGCAATGGGCGAACACGACAACGGCGACGGGCTCGACACAGTTGAACAGCCCGCAGATTCAACTCGCAGCGAACTATTACACGGGTTCCGCATCAGCCGCAGATACTTGGACGATTGGAACCGCAGTCACGGCTGGCACGAACGGCGCGAGCCAACTGAACATCACGCACGCGGGTTCTACAGGAGCGACGGCAGTCAGCATTCCCGGCGGGACTTTAGGTAATCAAGCGACGGGCTTAGTTCTTAGTTCAGGGTACTCGATCAGCGCAATCTCTTCGCTCATGTCGTTTAATGGGCCGAGTTCAGGCTGTAACTTCTTATTCTACCAGAACGGTGTTGAAAGATTTTCGGTAGCGTGCGCCTCGGGTCAGAACTCTCTTACTACTCCGACTTCGGGCGATTGGCTACAGATTTATGGTCAAGTCGTTGCTTCTGTCGCAGGAAACGGATTCTCAATTCGCCTGTCGAACTATGTCAACTTCACGGGTGCCACAGCTAACGGACTTCAGGGAATCGCGTTAGTCTCGGGGACTTTCGCACCCACGTCTGAGAACACGTCATTCCAAGGATTGAGCATTACCCCGACCATCAACGACACGTCTCCGGGCTTGGCTATCAGTAGTGCAGTCATCAGCAGTGCGACATCGGCGGCGGTCACTATTCCTACAACACAGGGATATGTGATAGGCGCGAACGTCACGATTTCAGGCGTCACGACAACTGGATTCACAGGACTCAACGGTACGTGGGTTGTGGCATCCGCTACTTCCACCGTACTGACGATGACGACTTCTGGGTTGACTGCGAAAGCCCAAGCGACATGCAACGGCACAGTTGGCTTCGGTGTCTGGGCTCCGACGATGGCTCGATATCAAGCGTTGAACATCGCGGTCACTGAAACTGCGCTGGCGAACGCCACAGGAAACAATCGCCTCATCGATTGCTACGCGGGATCGGCGGCGACCACACCTATCTTCGGCGTAGACAACCAAGGCGCGATGTATCTCGCAGCCGCAGCAGCCGCCCCAACGTCCGCAGGCACGGCGGGCACCGCTGGAGAGATTCTGTATTACAGCGGGTTCCTCTATCTTTGCACGGTCACAGGTGTAGCAGGATCAGCGACGTGGACGAAGATATCGTCTACCGCAGTATAGGAGATTATGTCTATCACACTTACGACGCCCGTAGCCTTTACGATTGCGGGCGTCACCGAAAATGACACCATCGGGGCGCTAATCACCTTGACACAGGATTTTCAAGCGATGACGCAGACTGCCGTCTATAAGATCGGTACTGCGTTAGTCGGAAGCCCTCTCGCTCTCAACATAGGTGGGATCGCCCAGACCAACGGTTATGTGCTCACGGTCATCTTCAACATGAACACCGGCGTTTGGTCATACACGTACAACAACCAATCAGGCGGCGGGACTCTCGCGGGCGCATCACTGACTTCGCTACAGACTCAGTTCATCGCAACCCGTAATCAGGCAGAAGCATTCGTCTCAGTCTCGGGCGGGCTCATGCCCGGAACACAAGTCAATTGGACGGTGCTCTAATGTGGACATTCAATAGTAGCAACGGAGAACTGTTCGATTCGACTGGCGCACTAATCGAGACAGGGTACGCGGGCGGCAACTGCGGGAAGAACCCAGAAGGACGCAACAATCAAGCGTATCAGTACACTTCGAATATCGGCCCGCTGCCCGTCGGCCTTTACACGTTCGGTGATCCCGTTGAAGGGACGCATCTCGGACCTTTCGCCATTCCGCTCACCCCTGACACAAGTAACGACATGCGCGGGCGTGGAGACTTTTATTGCCACGGGGATACGACACCGTCGGGCAACGCGTCTGAAGGTTGCATCATCATGAGTCACAGTACGCGTACAAGAATCGTGAACAGCGGCGACAATCGCCTGCAAGTCGTCTAAAGATAGGAGATTAAACATGTCTTGCGGTCTAGTACGTTCGGGTGACTTCCGACACGGGAATCCCGTGCCTGCAAGCAACCCAAGTTTCGATAGCAACCCAATTCCCCAGACAGACCATAGTTGGATAAGTAACCCGATCCCGCCGGGTAGTCCAACGTTCAATAGTAATCCCGTGACTTGGAAGCCCAGTCCCGCGCATTTCGGAAACCCCGTTACACTTCCATAACACAACGCCCCTCTAGCCTAAAAACTAGAGGGGCTTATTTTATTTTCGGAAGAGAAACAGGAAGATCATGATCCCTTGCAGGATGAGCGCGAGTATCTGTCCGATGGTGCGGACGACTGCGAGCCTTCGGACATTCCAATACATGCGTGCTCCTATCTGACGAAGTCTGGGTTCAGTCCTTGCCGCCAATTGAACAGGGGCTTGGGTGACTTCAATTCTTGCTCGGCTAGTTTGAGAGCCTGCTTTGCCCGTTGCTGTCGAACGTAAAGGGTGCATTCGGCCAGCGTCCCGATGAACACGGTGCCCACTCTCCGTTGTGTGACGGAGTAGCGTTCGCAATGTCCCGCAACTTTTAACGGGCCGATTGAGTACTCGACTTCCATGGACAGCCCTTCTTTCACCGGCGGATTCTGTTGCTGCTTGATGTATTCTTCGATAAACGGCATAATGCCTCCTATTGAATGTAAGCCAGAGTTGAAAGGGCTTTATCTCGTGCGATTTTTGCGGCTTGTGCTGTCTGATAGTTTTGTCCAATCCATTTTTGCTTTCCCGTGACAGGGTTATAGTAGGCTCCCCATTTTCCTGTCTTTTTCGTAAAGCATATCCCAGCACCTTGTTGTCCACGCTGCGACCGGTCTATTCCATGACCTTGGGTGGAACGCCATTCTAGTTTGATGGCTCGATTATCTGATTTCTCTCCTGTATGATTAACGTGCGGGAGATTCAATGGGTTTGGAATGAACGCCCGTGCTACAAGTTTGTGTATCTTTAAACTTCGACGTTTGCCATTCTTGATTAAGCAAACGAACGGATACCCGCCCGTCGTATTGTTTACGGGTTTGAGAATTATACCCGTAAATAAACGATTCTTTATGATTCGACTAATACTGCGAATGCGACCTAAGTCGCTGACTTCGTAATAGCCTTCGAATCCCGTGATTGGCTTCCACTGTTCCATTTCAAAAGTGTACGCGTACTCCGCAGTGATGTCAACAAATCTTTAGTAACCTAGGTCAGTGAAGATCAGATTCGGACCCCTCGTTGTTCGGACGTTGTCCGGCGCGATATCCCCTAGGACGACGCCACAAAACTTATATATCATTTCAGCTACTAGCTCATTGGTCGCGCCCATTATCCCTTTAGGCTTAGGATAGTATCGCGTGACAACCACCCCATCCCGTCCGTTGAAGTAGTAGATGGGTGGAAGATGTTTCCGCATCAGGGGGAATTTCATCAGTGCGCGAATCTTCTTGACCTCCATGCGTGTGTGATTCACACCGTCCCAAGTTGTCCACTTAGAGCCCTCACCCGGCTCACCCTCTGCCTTGTACTGGAATGGGAACTTGATGAGCAGGTCCGTTCCGTAAATACGATGTGCGGTTCGAAACGCACCCTGACCGACTTTGCGACACGACATGCCCAACGCGGCCCGCGCTTCGTCAATCGTCTTTGGCTGAGAACGGCGAATGATTCCCAGAGCCTTGCGGGTTCGATAGGCACGTTTCTTCTCGATCTCGGTCATTTACGCCCCTTGTAGATTCTCGTCGTCTTCCAGCGGTCGAGCCAGAGGGAGTGTCTTAGTCTCCCCGGTAATCAGTTTGCCCAGACGTTCGCGGCGGACGCCTTCGAGCACGCCACGCTCCGGTACGCACTTGTCCAGCAGGTTATTCAAATCCCACTTGCTCTGCTCCATCTGTGCAAGCTGTTGCTGATAGATCGCCAGAAACTTCAAGCACATTTCCAGATTCTTCTTGCGGGCCGCGTCATTGTCGTTCGGGTATTTCTTCAGTGTCGTGGTGACCACGTCCAGCCCTTCGGCTAGGTGATCCTGAAAGTCTGCGAGATGTTGGAACCTCGTGCCTACGTCCGTCAGTAGAAACTTGTTTCTCGGGATGTCGTAATTAGGTCCGTCGATCATGTGACCTCCACGTGCTTTGATCTTGTCCGCCTCTGTCGGTGCGGTTGTTCCGGGGATCGTGCCGCTCTGTTCTTCCAAGTCCCACGCCTCAGTCTCAGAGACTTCGACGTACTTACGCTTCAGCGGATCGTACCACCAGTGAGATATGCTCATGATAGCTTGCCTGCTATCCAGATCATTACGCATATCGCAGCGGCAGTGATCAGGAACAGGCCGATGACTGTCAGCCCAGCGAACATGAATTCGAGGATGGCGTTGTCCGGCGTCATTGGCCCACCGTGAAGACGGAGACTAGATCATGACATCCGATACCGTCATGTCTGCCGGACGCCTGTGTATAGTACGTCACGACTACAGGGCCGGTCTTGCCGTCGAACTGACCAGTGACATCGCCGCAGAAGAGAACGGTTTGGTCATAGAGTGCCACGGTCGCATACGGCTTGAAGCGAATGTTGGTGTACCTGTCGTCAAGAATCTGGCCGTCTATGGGTAGGTCGAAGAGATAGGTCACGGGGCTCTGATACGTCTCGGAAACCCCTACGCTGTTCGGGCGATTGCCCGCCGTAGGAATGCCGAAGGCTCGGGCCACAGCTAACGCGAATATCACCGCCGTGCCAATGACCAACCACGCTGCCACTTTTTTATTTATCATTTGCGCCTCCTACAGGAGATTCCTGTGTGTAAGGGATAATCGTGTCGTTTGTCACTAACCCCTCCGGTGTCACGACTTCATAGACGTTGCCAGCTTCGATTTCGAACTCTCGCCCGCAGTCGCACTTGGCTGTCAGTAGAATGTGCCAATGGGCGTACACGTACGGGGAGAACCTGAAGTCCTTCCCGCATGTACAGACAAACCCACTCGGCAATGTGCCGGACGATCTCATCGGGCCACAGCAACCACAGCGAACACGGCGAACAATATCCACCCCACAAATACAAGTACAAGGGCCGTGAATATGCAGCACGCTTCGTCCATGTGTCCTCCAAATTCTCGGGCGGATTGCCGCCGCCCTCGGTGCGGGCCTAGGCTGCGTTGTGATGCCAGCCTTTATCCCGCCGCTCAGTAAACTCTACCGCGATTGGCCCGCCGTAGGAATGCCGAAGGCTCTGCCTACGGCCAGAGCAAAGGCGAGTGCCGCCAAAAGGATTACCCACGCGGATATCTCACGTAGCATCAGAACCTCCAGATATGTTTTCCTTGCATTTTGTCCTTCCTACCTTACAGTTTTTCCTACACGTTGGGCAACGCCATGAGCCAAGACCCTGCGTCTCCGCAGTCTTCTTGTCTACCTTCACGCAAGGTGTCTTCGTCGCCTGCGCTCCGCAGCACCCAGACACGTATATGAACTTCGGCTCACCCTTTAACGTCGGGGGTGCTTTCTTCGTCTGCTTCTTCATTGGATTCCTCCATCTTAGATCGTATACTTTTTAGGTAGAGAATAAAATTTTCTAACTCTTGGTCATTTAAGTGTTTCAAGAGTCCCTCAGCTCGATTACAATACGAATGGATGAACCCTCGAAATCTTCCTGTTTTATGATCGTGATCGAGGGCTGCATTATTACAAAAAACCCGTGTACACGCTTTGCATTTATTGTTTTGTTCTATCCACGACTGTACCGCATCTTCTGGGCTTATGTCAACTGGTAAATGATGTCTAAGGGCCGCATCATATTTGCTCTGGCGTATCAAGCATCTCATACGACCCAATAATCCGCTCGGTCCTAACCCTCTATTACACCGATGATGTGCTTTCGTTTGGCACGGTTTACATATCCAATGCCCGCCTCGAATATTCTTATTCTTTGTTCTTTTCGCCCAAATCACTTTCGAGGTCGATATCCCCACATTAGGGAGTATACATTCATGACCACATAGAAAACGAAACGGGGCATTTGGTTCCTGCTTACAACGCCCCCTCATTTGCTCTCCTGAAATTTTTTAATCTCGGCTACAATTTCAGAGTATCGCGCAGATAAATCCTCCCGACGATATTTTTCTCCCTTAAAAACCAGCCACGCGGAGCCAGTGATTACGCCCAATTTCTCGGCGTAGCGGATCGCATCGTCTACTTTATCAAATCCGGATTCGTATAGCAAATCGATGATGCTCTCACGGAACGGCATTGCAACTTTGTTCTTTTTTGCGGATACATTTACTCGATGACCGATGATAGTCTCACCATCTTTCAGAACTCCCCCTTTTGATCCAGCTACACGGCGGACTTCTAGCCGTACACTGGCATAGAACTTCAAGGCTCTGCCACCAGTCGTCGTCTCAGGATTACCGAACACCATTCCTATTTTGTCCCGTACTTGATTAACGAAGACAATAACAGTCCCGGCTTTGGAAGTCTTCCCACATAGCTTCCGCATAGCTTGACTGAGGAGACGCGCCATCAGCCCCATATGCGAATCCCCCATATCCCCATCAATTTCGGCTCGGGGTGTGAGTGCAGCCACCGAATCCACGACGATAAGGTCAACGCCTGCGTCTACTAATCCTTCGACAATTTCTAGGGCTTCTTCACCACAGTTCGGCTGGCTAATTATTAGCTCGGTCATATCGACGCCCAGAGTATTAGCGAAACTTGGGGATAGGGCGTGCTCAGCGTCTACCAATGCAACTACCCCGCCCGCCTTTTGGCACTCGCCAGCAAGATGGAGACAGATCGCAGTCTTTCCCGCGGATTCGGGGCCGTAAACTTCAATAATCCGGCCACGGGGGAATCCCCCGCAACCTAACACTTCGTTATCCAGCGAGATTAGACCCGTCGAAATTGAAGGGACCGGCTGGTTCACTCGATTCCCTTGTCTTTGAAAGGTCATCGACCCCTCGTTCTCCTTGTCCATCGCTTTGCCCAAGGCCTCCACCGCTTTGAATTTCTCTTGCTTGTTCATCGCTCTCCCTTTTCAGTCTTGCTAGCGTGCTCATATACGCGCAAAACATTTTTCGGTAGGTACGCCCTCTCATTTTATCGAGGAATGGTGCACCCTGTTCTTGCATCGCCTTGTCCGTCACTTGTACCAATTCTCCGTGGCTGGAGAAAAAACAAAACCAACAACTTTGGCAATTGCGAAAAGTGGGTTCATTTATCTGATCGAGTAAATGATTGCAAGGACGGACACGATGGTGACGAATTGTGAAATATTGTCCACGAAGTTTGCGAAACTGTGCCTCCGTCAATTGCTTTTGCGGTTGCGTGGTGAGATGCTCCGTAAGATTCTCGATACTATCTTCGGACATAGTTGTCTCCAACTTTCTCGCGCATCTCCCAATATGCAATCTCTTCTGCGGAAATAACAGGGGCAGTTAATCCAAATTTTTGCCCTAGAATATTCTTTTGTTTGAAGGTGATGCTCTCGTCGTCACCTATTTCGAGTTTAATGGCGCTTCGTACTGCTTGCTCTACGCTTTGATTGGTCATCGCTGACCTCTTTCTTGGTGCTGGATTTAATTGCATTTTTGAACTTGTAAACTTGTTCGACCATGTGGTCAAGATGGTACGCGATGATTTCGTCGTCCATGTCTACCACATGACAATACGTCATTACTCGGTGGATGATGTGCCAGCACTCGTGGGCAACGGTGCTTTCGGGTGCGTCCATCGGTAGAAAGATATACGACCGCCCCGCGCCTTTGACGTGATAGCAGAACGCATCGGCCTCTTCACCGGGGCCGGAACCCAACCGCCCCTCGGCGGATTTGAGCAAGTCGTTCGTCAAGACTACACGAACCTGATAGTTTGCCATGACCTCGAAGGTCACCCAAGTAGCGTAGTCATTGTACTCAGACAGCTTCGGTGTTCTCATACGTTCCCCCTAGGTTGCCGGATGCAGTGAAAGTAACCGCCCTTGCCGTGCAGCGGGTAAATACCGTGCTTGATGAACAGTGCGCCCATCCCTTGTTCGAGACCGTGCCTGCCGTCGCCCAGAATCTTTTGGGCGTGCATCTCCATGTCAATCACGTCCTCGCTGTCGTATACGACGTACGCGAGGTAGAAATTCTTCCACGCATCTGGCCCTTTGAGACAGCGGCCAAAAATATTTTCACAATCACAACGAAAGTCTGTTAGACTTGGCCGGACAGGGTTGGATACGCCCTTACCGCCATCCCCAATGACTATCGCACCCATGCCGCCAGTGTCGTGTGCCTGTCGATAAGATTCTAAAACATCGTCAAATGCTTTTTTTCGTTCGGCGTGTTGGGGCTTTGACTTTCGGCTTTTCATCGTAACAACCTTTCGCCTTCATGATAGGAACCCACTTCTCGAAGTAAGCCAGCATAGACTTGATGAACTTAATCGGGTCTACCTTTACCTTGTTGATGCTCTGCCGCTCTACGATGCCGACGACGAATTTGTTGCACGGGTAGCAAAGGAGGCCCCGGTTGCATTTTCCACAGAATTCCTTAAGCCGCCTCGGACAACAGTCGTGAAGGTGGTCTTGGAACGCCGTGTAGTGATTGAAGTCCCGTCCGCAGATAGCACACGAATTGTTCTGTTCCTTTCGGGTAACATTCTGTTCCTCCAATGTCATTTTGTAAATCTGTTGCAGGCGTTTGTCTTTCGCTTTCTCGGCGGATGTCAATTGATGCTCTTTGCCCTCAGTGCCCCGTTCTCCGCGTCAATCACGTCGTACGCTTTCTCGTTGAGAATGGCGATGGTCGCCAACTCGTGCGGGCGGCGTTCGATGATGTATCTCTCCGCACGCCAGATGAATCCCGCGATGACTTCGGCAGTCGTTTCTTCGAACCAGTTTTCAGGTCTCATCGGTGGTCCCCACTTCCTCTTTCCGTGCCGCGTTCCCTGCGGCTCGTTAGCTTCTCCACGTTCGCCTTGACAATTTCCGTCGGTGTGTAGCCGAAATATTGACCAATACGAGTCGTGTAATAGTACACATCGCCTAATTCTTTAAGCAACTCAGGCGAGCGTGCAGGCGTCTTATCCCTGATTTCTTTCTTGATTAGTTCCTGAACGCGGCCCGCCGCGATGATAGCTTTCTCAAGCACTTCGGCCATTTCGCCACCGATGCCTAGCCCCATGATTGCGATGTCTCGTTCGCCCAATTCTCGTGAGTCCCCACTAAACCACATGGATTCCACAAATTTTCCGTATTCTTCGAAATTCATTTCTTCCCTCCGATTCGTTTGTTAATCCAAAAACTCGCTTGGCCTTGTGTGAAATCCTCGGGCCACGCTCGTGCTTTCCCGTACAGGCGCGAGAGTAGATTCATCTGCCCCTTCGTCGCGGGCTTGGTCATCCAACTCGCTTTGCGATTGACTAATACGACTGACGCGGGGGCGCGTTCTCTGATTTGCTGGTCGGCGCACGCGAAGGCTTCTTCGACGCTGCCGCGCTCGCCGTGGAATACCCTACAGTTAATGTACCCGTCTATGTCCCATTTGTCAAGCAGATTTTGATGTATACGTACAAGTCCGGGCTTGTTGCCAGTGCTGTCGTTCTTCTGCAAAGGCACGCGCATGACATAGCCGCCGTCAATGGCCTTCGACCAAATGAAGTCGCTATTCGCCTCGACCTCTGCCGGGAATCGAATCTCGAACAGATTGACCTCAGCGATGAACTGCTTTAGGTTGTCGATAGTTTTCAATTTCCCAAAATCAATACTAGGGTTTTCTTCCTGAGCCGCTTCCATCAACTTAACAGATTCCCACAACCCATGGCCGCGCATATCTATTCCGCCCGGAAGACCCATAAGCAATGGTAACGTACACAGAGAATTGCCTGCGGAGCAATCTACTATATCTAAAATGATACAGTCCGCCTTGCCGGGTGCGAGCCGTGTTCCACGCCCGCACATCTGGGTGAACAGAACCGAACTCCGGGTAGGCCGTGCAATAATTACACACCCGATGCGCGGGATGTCCACGCCCTCGGTGAGCACGTTGCAGTTGACCAGCACCGTGATGCCGCCCTCCCGAAAAGCCTGTAATTTGGCCGTTCGGTCGGGATCATCGCCCCAAACAGCCGCCGCAAACACGCCCGCCGCGTTAAATGCCTCAGAAAGCGCCTTGGCGTGAGCTATACCAGCGACGAAGGCCACGGTTGACCGTGAGTCCCCTTTTTCCTGCCAAGCCCCTATAATCGCCTTATTTCGCTCTGGCGTGTTGATTGCGGCTTCCAGTTCGACCTTGTTGAAATCGCCGCCCGCCGTCGATACGTCGGCCAGAGAGGTGCCGGTGGACACCTTATAGCCCCGGACCTCGACCAGATATCCGTCTTCGATGGCTTGGCGCAGGCTGTACACATACGTCATTTTCTTGTAAATCTCGCCTAGTGCTTTCCCATCGGTGCGGCTCGGGGTAGCGGTCACACCCAGCAACAGCTTCGAAGTATCAACGTCTCGAATCTGGAGTGCGTCCAGCACGTTCAAATAGCTTTGGGCGGGAGTGTGTTGTGCCTCGTCCACAATGATCTTGTCAATATTCTCGGCTTTGAATTTATCCAGTCTGCTCGTATTCAATCGGCCAAGGGTTGCTACAGACGCGACGATGACATCCGCCTGCGATGGATCAGACTTGTGCTCGGCCATTTCTTTGTCGATACGGAGCGTTGGGTTGACGGCCTGCATCGTGGCGATGGATTGGTCGATCAATTCTTCAGTATGTGCTAGGATCAGCATCTTGCCCGGAAGACGAGACTTCAACTTCTCGTAGAGATTTGAGAAGACGACAGTCTTACCACATCCGGTCGCCATGGACAGAATCTGGTGCCGCCAGTTTTGATCGTACGCGGCACAGATTGCATTGATGGCGGATTCTTGATAGGGTCTTAACTGCATAAATATTGCTCCAAGTTATCCGCGATTCTGCGTAGGAACTCTGGGTCTTCTCGGGCGATGATAGTGTTGCAAATGTGGTGGGCTAAACCCCGCACGCATTCACCACAACACTTCGAACCCGGACAGCACTGATGGTCGTGGTCAACTGAGGGACGACGTTTCTCTGGGTTGAAAGGTTCGCCACACAGCCAACAACCCGCCGCATATAATTCTCGATACGCTTCAGGTGAAAGTTTGTATTGAGCCTGAATATGTTTCAGGTGCACTATCTCCGCGTTGGCTCGATGCCAGAGATGATTGCTTACTATCGCCTTATCCACGTGGGCGCGATTATATCTCTCGCTGTTCAACCGACGCCGCTCCCGATTCTCTTTCAGATAATCAGCAGCATAGCATTCTTCACATTTACCTTTTGCGAAGTATTTTCTGTCGGGATGGCAATCAGACATTCTATTCACGATGTATCCCGATGTCGGACAACCGCTCACAGTCAAAAATCCAAAACAGACGACCCTCGGGCTTCTTCGTCACCCATGGCACGGCTTCGCCCGTCCGCAGAATTTCGTAGTGGATGTCGATACTCTTTACGTACACGAAGACTCGCGGCGAATAGGAATCCGGATGCGCTTCATAGCCGCCTTTCGCTGCGACGACTACGTTCTCTGTCACTTGCGCGGTGATGTCAATGTTTGGCTCAATCAAAGGCTCGCTCATATCTTCTCCCAATGCCCTAGTCCTGCTTTTATCGCAGCGGTCACGCCGACAGGCGATTCAGGCAATACATCCCACACCCAAATCTGCTTTTTGCGGCCAACTCGCTTGCCCGCCGCGAAGTCTTTCGCCGCGACGAAATTCTTGTTGTGATTCGTTTTCTTTCCTCTACGCTCGGCCATTAGTTTCCTCCGTTAGAACTTGAAATGCCCTGTCCCTAATCTGCGCGATTGAGTAACCCGCGTCCCTCAATATCGAATTGATGCGCTCCTGTGTGACAGGCGTACCATCTTCAAATTTCCCGTTGATGATGTACGGGAATCTCTTACGAAGCGAATCCTTCTCTTCGCGGTACATGCTCACGGTTTCCATCCTTTCAATCTTTCGAACCGAATCGTGTACGAGCCTGCGAACTTCGAACAGACTTCTTCGACGTGCACCTTGAGAAAACCGTCATGCACGGCCCGGTGGCAAATCCAGCATAACGTAATCCCATTATCCAGCGTGTCAGGCCCGCCCGCACTCGCGTAAACTATGTGGTGCGGATGCAGACCACGCGCGTTATTACAGCTTCGACAGTGGTAGTTGTCCCGCCGATAAATTGCTTTGCGCGTTGTCGCGGAGAACGCCATCCGTGCCTACCTTCTGCTTCATAGAGTAGAAGCTGAATTTCGCGTCACGATAATCCATGACCACATTGTCGTACCAAGTGACTTCCAACGAACTGACTGCGCGGGCCATCGGCGTCATGATTTCTTTTTCCAACGTGCGCCGAATCCCTCTCGCGTTGTACTTCTTATCGAAGCCACGAGAGAGCAGTTCCGCGAACGCGGCAGGGCTGACTACCAGTTCAACGCCCGCCTTGACTTTCAGCTTGGCCTTGCACTTGTAGCACTCCATGTGCATAATCTTTTCGATAGACGCACGGTCTAGCGTGTTGAAGACGCAAATCTCGTCCAGCCGATTCAGGAACTCAGGCGTGAACTTTGACCGGGCCGCGGAAAGAGAACTGTCGGCAATCTCCTCCTGTGAAATTTCCTCGCTGTTCGGCCTATTGAATCCGACGTGACCTTCCATGATCTCGCGGGCTCCGCAGTTGCTTGTCAGGAAGACGAAGCACTTGCGAAAATCTGTCCGGCTGTTGTCGCCTAGCGTAAGATACCCACGGTCGAGCACGCCCAGCATGAGTTGCCACACGTCATCCGCTGCCTTCTCAATCTCATCGAACAGGATGATACCGAAGGGAACGTCTTCAGTGTACAACTTCGTGACCGTTTCCTGTTTGAATCTCGCGGGCGTCTCTTTGTGTCCGAGATATCCGGGGGGAGAACCGATCAACTTGGCAATTTCGTGCGAATGCTGGAACTCCGCACAATCGACTTTGATCATGTGGTTCGGGTCGCCGTACAGTCCTTCGCACAGTGCCTCGACTACCGCTGTCTTGCCTACACCTGTCGGCCCGAGAAACAACGCGGACCCAAACGGTCGTTCAGCGTCAGACAAGCCGCCCAGAAAACGTTCGAGGAGATTTGTGATCTTTTCGATGGCTTCGTCTTGGCCCACGATCAGATGGGAGAACTTGCGAAGTAGCTTGCGAACCTGCTCACCACGAAGATCAGTGTTGATTGTACGCATACATCACCTATTCTTGAAATGAGATTTTGAGCAAGTATTCAATAGCCTTCAACAGAACAATCGGGTCGTCATCAAAATAGCCTAAGCCCTTGTTACACGTCGAGCATATCAAACCACGAAAGCATAGTCCACAAGATTTTCTACCCGGACAACATTGATGGTCGTGGTCTATACACGCCGCATCTCCGAGTCTACTAGACGACAGCAACCTCATTACACGGTCGCAGATGGTACATCTCCCTCTTTGGGCATTGAATATCGCGTCAATAAAATCCACTGAAAGACCGTAGTTACACTTTATATGGATTTTTCGAGTCGATTTCGCATTTCTATTCTTGGCACGTATCTCCGTGTTCTGATTTCTAGTTGACCGCTGATAGCACGGCATACACATGCCTTTTACGCACGGCCATCTATCCGGATGGCACTTCGGTAGATGAGTCACCCTGCTCGGCATGGCACTCCCCTTCTGGACTGTTGTTGGGGTCTTGGATGAACGAGATGGCGATTACTTCGGCGCAAGAACCTACTGAAGCATCCTTGTATTGACCTGTGTTCTCGTCTTTGCCAACTGACCCTATCCCTAATTGAGCCAGAGCTACGGCTTTCTCCCAAGCGGCCCGCTGCGCGTATGTCACGGGAAAGTTTACCCAGCCCGCGCTCGCGTTGTCGCCTACCAGACCCTGAATCTCTTTGACTCGCAGTTCCAGTGCGTCCGGCTCCCACTTGTTCGCGTTCTCGACTAGGTCTTTCACTAACAACTTCGTCGGCACACCCTCGAACAGCGTGTCTTTGCCTTCGTCAATCACTTTCACTCGTGTGATGATGCGAAGTTTGGATAACCCCACTTGTTCATATACAGATCGGTCGATTCCGCAGTGCTCAAGAACTTCCACCATCTTGGTAAGATAATAGAGTTTACTGAGTTTGATATCAAGGCTATTCGCATATTCTGCGAAAGTTGCAAACTTCGGCTGGTAGAACTTGTTCTTCTTCACCTTGTAGAGTGCTTCGGCTAAATCGAAGGTGTTGACTGAAATGTTCTTGACCAACTGCTTCACTTGTTTAAGAGTCTGGGCGGCTTCGCCCGCAACTGCTTCTCCTACAATTGCTACAGGCACTTCGTTCATAATTTTCCTTGCCGGATACGATAATCCCAGATTTTCATGGATGCCTCCAATTTCTAGACCACGGTGATGGTTTAAAACTGTCTCAGCGTCCGATCTTCACAAACAGATCAATAATTGCCTTGTATTCTTTGATCTGCGCTGGCGTGTACCCAGCAGCTTTGCCTATGGCTTTGTAATTCTTGAGCCACTCAGCAAAGGTGTAGACTTCACAGCCGATTGCTATGCTGCCGTGCTTCACATTTGTAGCGCAGTGTTTGCTGCCTTGAATGTAAAGCGGAGAGGTTTCCCACGCATCGCCGGACACCCACGCATTGCCGTACACCCGAGCATTGTCGTACACCCACGCATCGCCGGACACCCGCGCATTGCCGTACACCCACGCATTGCCGGACACTCGCGCACTGCCGGACACCTGCGCATTGTCGTACACCTGCGCATTGCCGTACACCCACGCATTGTCGTACACTCGCGCACTGCCGGACACCTGCGCATTGCCGGACACCTGCGCATTGCCATACACTCGCGCATTGTCGTACACAATGCCTTCAATAAACGCAGAGGTGTCAGCATGTGCAGTATTCTGTATCCAGCCTTTGCCGTTGTCGTGTTGTTTCCAGTCCTGCTCAGTCGTACTCGGGAATAATGCGAGAATATCTTTGATTGTTCGTGACATTATTTTTCTCCTTTGACTTTCATCTTCTCAATCGCCAGCGAAGCTTGCCCAGCGGTGATCTAGAGCAAATCGTTTCCTTCCACTAACCCCACTTCTGGTACGCCACCGATTGAAACAGGCATTGGTTCGGCCACGATTTCCTTCGGGTGATTGAGCCACTTCACGTAATCGTTCAGTGCAATTTCTGCCTGCTCGCGGGTGACATACCCCGTCTCGCACGACTGTTCCGTTTCGTCATAGTAGTACCACTTGCCGTCTTCGCCCTTATACGGGTTGCGGTTGTCCCCGTTCGCTTGCGCGTGTTCAAGGCTGTGGCCCGACCGATTCTTACGTCCGCCGTTACCCTGCCGGAACTGCTTCCCTTGCAGGAAAGACAACTTCGGAACCCTTGGTGTAAGGTCAATCGTGCCCGTCGGTCGCGGCCCGGTCACACGGTTCATCAGTTGGTTGAAGTGCTTCGTCAGTCGGTTTGCATATGATTCGAACGTCATGCCGCCTCCGTGGAACCTTTTGGCTTCTCGTCACCGACGAGAGTCTTCTTGAGGTACAACTTCGCTGCCTGATGGTAGATGATGACGCCCTCGGGATTCATGAACCCTGGTGCGGCTTTACTACCCTCGGTTCGTAGTGTTTCGATAGCGGCTTCGATTGCCACCTGTTCGAACATGCCTTCATACAGGACAGGGACAACATCACAACATGCGGGCCGATTTAGCCCCCAGAGGAACGTATTGAATAACGAGAAACGCTTCCGCGTCTGGCCGTATTTTCTTTGGATGCCTTGACCCCACCACTCACCAAAGTGATGTCCCGGCCCTAGTTGCATCAATTCTTCTTTGTGTTCGTGCGCCCAGCGGGAGAATCCCATATTGTCGTCAGTCGGCGTAATCCACTTTGTCCGGCTGGCAGTTCTAAATTCTGTGCCTAGGTCGTCAATCCAAATGGACGCGTTCGTCCCGTCAATCTTCTCTGTAATCGTACAGAGACGAGAGTACCGGGCAATCTTCGAAAATGGTCGAAAAATTGGTTCCATGTTATCCTCTCAGTTCCAGCGCGAGTGAATCGCCCAGCAAGCGGCCCACATTGATTGCCTGCTCATGGTAGTAAGTGGCCCGCTCGGGTTTCCCTGCGGCCTCATGCTTTGCGGCCCGGTCGAGGTATCGAGCCTGCACACATCGCAACGGATTCAGAATGTCGCCCGTGTCAACCTGCTCGACCGCTGCTTCCGTCTTTACCCACTTCGTCTGCTCAGTCTTCGCCATAGCACTCTCCTCTGTACATATACACTCTATCAAACTTCCGGGTGGTTGTCAAGGTAAGTTTTTGTGCAAAATTCACACATTTTGTCCATGCCATTACAGCCCTTCTTACGTCTCTTTCCCTTGTAATCTTCCGCTTCGAGGCACTTGATTGCGTACTCCGCATCTCTCAGTTCCTTAGCAATCTTTCGGCGCGTGGCCGTCTTTGCGGCCTTGACTTCGCTTACCCAATCTTCAGCCTTGCCCATTGCCCGGTACATATTCAGTGCGCTCAGAAATCCCGCGAAGTCCTCCTCGAATGCGGCCCGCCCACTGCGATACCACGGGTCAAATTCGCCCGTCTTCTTGTCAAGCCTCAGCACCCAGCGATCAAGAATCTCGATTTCGTCTTCGGATTCCACGCAATGCTGATAAGCCGCGGCTTGCCATAAGTACGAGATGCGAAGCGCGTTAGAAGTCTTCCAGTCGATGAGCGAAAGTCTCTCGCCTCCCCACGGCACCGGGCAACAATTTCGGTCATCACATGAGCAGACATAAGCGATACCGTCACACGTTCCTGCGAAATGATGGTCACGGCTATAAGCCTTGCGCTCAGTACTTACCCAACGAACCCTATGCGCGACCATCCAATGTATCGCGGCAATAGACCCGTTCGCGGCCCGCTCGTCTTCTGGGAATTTTGCCAGTAGTTCGAGCAACCTGTCTTCGTTCTTCGACAGGATGGCCTTGATAATCGACTCTACATGCGCGTGGGCCTGATGGCCGACATCGCCCGCTTCGACGAGCAGATTATCGTCTTCTTTTGCTGCACGTTTGAGAATCTCGTCCAGCACAGACTCGAATAGTTTCTTCGGGTCTGCGCCTACGTACCCGCCGTCCATGAGCAATTGCTTTACGCGGGCTAACGCCACACGCACGGCCCAAACCATAAGTGGCTTCGCAGGAGTCGCCAGTTTGACCACACTGGTCACTCCGTCTTGCGGCTCTAACACTCCGTTCGGGCAAATTTTGTAATACCGCCACTCAGATTCTACGAATTTCAGTCGAACCGTGTCATGGTAAAAACTAAAGACCGGGCAGGCCGGGTCAGTCCCAGCCGCGTAAATTTCGATTCCCACTGTGGCCTTTCTATAGATTTACAAAACGTCCATCACCCGCATACTGCCCGCCGATAACTCGTTCACTTTCGTGCCGTTCGTCATCCGTGAACAGGACGGTGGAATCGACCATCGCCTTGAACGCGGCTGAGGATTCGTAAAGGTCTGGGTGCTTCTCGATTATCGCGGCGATATGGTTCGCCGTCCGTAGGTCATGATTGTTCAGCATCGGATTCCTCCATGATTAGGACTTCGTTGTCGGCCTTCTCTGTCAATGTGATAGTGCACTTGATGACACTGACCCGCTTGCCCTTGACTTTCCGCAGCATGTCTTTCATGGCACGAGAAATCGCAGCAGGGGCGTTGCAGCCCTCGCCCCGTCCTGACTGATACATCTTCGGGATTTTCATCTGCGGGAGTGTCGCCTCAACAAATGCAATTTTCAAATTCGACCAGCCTTTCTGCTGGCCGCGATGTTCTCCTGAAGGAGAGCAAGCGACCTGCGCTGAACTGCGTCTTCGTCTACTTCAATGTAGTTGACCGCGTTTAACGCCTGACCAACGACCTTGAAGTCATCTTGATGCAGCGTGAGATAGTCTGTCTTCGTCTGTGCCATTCTTGCTCCTCCCAACCACTGTACACGTACCGCAACTACTTGTCAAGTAAATTTGGGAGTGGCGCCGTATGCAGAATTCGCGGCAGAGAAATAGCGAAAATCTGCCAGCTACATACGTCGCCCTACTCCCGCCTGCCGCTATTCTTCTTCGGCAATAGCTCCCGACCTAGCCCAGCCGGGGCCGCTTCAGCATCGTCAAAGTGTATAGGCTAGGTCTTTGACGACGGTTTCACAAATGGTCGCTTCACAAACTTACGTGCAGCGAATTTCTTGCGGTCGAGGAATGGCTTCTCCCATTTGAAGCGGGCCTCTAACCACCCTTTGTCCCATAATTTGTTTTCTACAGTCCCTGCCTTAAAGGGGTTCGCTGATTGTTCGAACATCGCCATGTACTGCTGTGCCCCTTGGCGAATGATTTCTATTCCACGTGCATTGCTCAACTTCCTCATGCGGTGAATCTCTGTACTGGTACATCTCGCGGGTCTTTCTGCCCCGACTTAACTTGGTGGACACTCAGGGATTTGAACCCTGCCCGATCACAGATTACTGACGGCTACTTGGTGCACCGTTCACCGCGTTCTTTCTGTCAAAGACTCTGTGATCTGATGCCCAGATGTCTGCAATCTGGTTTCCTCTGCGCCATGTGCCCGTAAACTTAAAGATCGACGACGATGGGTGCGTTGCCTAGCACGTACTCGCCCTTGATTTGTGTGCTCGCGGCATTTACAAAACGCGTGCTCCCATACGCTGCTTGACCGTATCCATCATGAATGTGTCCGAAGACATGCAGCAGTGGTCGCACGCGCTCCACCGCGTTCAGCAATTCGATGTCGCCAGCAGGGCCAAACCCATGCGCTTCATTCTCGCATCGATCAAGAATGCCGTACGGCGGACCATGCGAGATGAGCACGTCCGTGTCTGACGGAATCAGATTGAAGTATGCTCGACGATTCAGCCGATCCTCTTCGCTGAACGCCCACGATCCACAGTTCACCCAAGGCGTGCCATAGAATCTCACTGATCGCTCGCCGGGGAACCGAAGCACACAGGACGAGTCTCGCAGATAGTGAATGCGAGTCGAACCGAAGAGATTGGGGAGGGCTGTCTCAGCGTTCTCTTTACGGAACGCGTCCAGAATGAAATCGTGGTTACCCGCGCAAAACACGAGATGTTCGTATTTGGTATCAACCAAGTGCCTGAACCATTCGGCCTGCTTCTGCAACCAGAAAATCTTGCCGTTGTTCGTGATGTCGCCCGCGTGAATCAGGACGTCGCCATCAGGCATCTGGTCATCGGGGATGACCTGCGAATGTGTGTCAGAAATACAAACGATTCTCATTAAGCCCCCATCGCCGCTGCGAACGCCTTGCTCGCCGTTTCATCGTCTTCCCGTAAGTAGGCCATCGTCGAACTTCCCGATTTATGACCAAGGTACGTTTGCAATTCAGGTAATGTCATCCCGCCCGCCAGCCCAATCTTTGCGGTCGTATGCTTGAGGCAGTGGGGAAATATGCGAATGGATTCTATGCCCGCTGCCATGCCAATTTGCTTGATATGCAACCACGCGGTCTTCCGACAGAAGGAAAATAGTCGTCCGGATTTGATTGGGTATTCGGCCAACGCAGCAATCTCTGACGGCAATAATCTCTGGGAAGTCTTGCACGACCCTTTCAGCCTTTGTACCGTGAGAAATCCGTCTTTCAGATTCTCATGTGTGAGTGACAGCACCTCACTAACCCGTAGGCCATGGCTAACAGTTAGGAGTACGAACAAGTAGTCCGTAAGTGATGACTCCTTAGCTGCGGCCAGTAACGAGTCTAATTCCGGTCGAGACAGGTATTTCATAAGCCCTCGCTTTATCTTCTAGAATTGTAACCATGTTTCGCAGTTCTGTCAAGGTAAAATTGCTTTTCCATGAATTTGCCCGGAAACTGATGACCCAGATGTTGTCTGGCGTATACCCCTTTGTGGTATCAAACCTGTCAAGCGAAGGACTCGCTGCTGTATGAAAACCATTACCACTCACCAGAGGTATGCCCAATAGCGGACAAATCTTTGGGATGCGTATGTCTTCGAGTTTGATTGTAAAAATCGTGCCGTCCCTTTTTGCTCGGGTCGCCGCAGCCGCCCACATCCTGTACTCGGGCGTTACCTGACCCGTTCGGGCCTGCCCATGAATTATGTTTTTTCGACCTGTCTCAGCACATCGTATCGCCCGCATGCATCCACAACTCGTATTATTGCCGTTTCGCAAGGCTTGCCCCGCAACAGAGACTTCCCTTCCACAGACACAGACGCATATCCAGTGGGCCAGTTTGTCGTCATGCATAATCTTAATGGCTTTTTCTGGTGCTCGTGCGACTACCGCCAAATTCCCATAAAAATTTCCAATCTCATTCTTAACATTTCCTGCGCCTCGCATGTTATCCCTTTCGATATACTACTATGATAATCATACACCCAAAGGAATAAAGTTGTCAAGCATTATAATTCCTTTATTTTCAATGAGTTCAGGCATTGTTTGACCTCAAGATTCGTCAGTCGTTGATGGTTCGCCTCATGGGTGTTCAGTTTCTTGCGATGGTCTTTGATCAGCGCCTCGAAGTCTTTGAGGCCAGCCGTCGTCTCGCCCGTGACTTCGCTCCCCGGTTTCGCCTTCAGCCACTGGACATGCACGCACATGAAATATCCGCCGAAGTCCTTCCCGTCCACGGATACGATGACGCCCGGATTCTGTGGTTTGCAATGCTTGTATACATACTGTCCGACTTTTGGGTCGTTCACACAATAGGCCATGTCATCCTCCTAATTGGTTTGCATGCCCGTCTTACCGCTCCTTTGGAATTCGATGCCCCTATTGAATGAATCAGCCATCGCCTTATAGACCAAGTCCCTTATCGCTATGAGGGCTTGACTATGCTCACTCGCGGGCAATTGACGAGCACTTTTAAAAGACCAGTGCAACCTGAAATGTCGTTGCACTAATTCCTCTATCGCGTTTTCGTACGGATATCGTTCGTCTTGTTTAGTCACGGAACACTCTCCCTGTAGCTTGGATGAACTGCATGCTCGGCTCGACTTTGATTTCAGATGCCATCGGTGTCGCGGTCAGTTTGACCCGCATGATGTGCTTGCAGTCTTCGCGTGGGTGATTGCTGACCCATGACTTGCAACCGCATTCCCACATATCCCCGACCTTCGGCTGACTGACGACGTACGGGTCCGGTTTAGAATTCTTCGGCGTCGGGGACGCATCGACGTACCACTGATTTAACCAGCGGGACGAATTGATGTTCTGCATCTTGACAACGTTAACCTCGCGCTTCGCCATAAAGTCCTCCGAAGATGAACCTATTTTACGACATCGTGCACACACAGTCAAGTTACCTCCGTCATGGAGGGTAAGGTACAATAGTGCAGAGTGATCGCAACTCATTCCTTGACTCATTCTTTGACCTCCTCGACCTCGCGGAACACGCGGCCCTCGAACAGCGGCAGTTTCAGATGGCCGTCTTCCGCATCTTCAGGCGCAGGCACCCACTTTTCATTGACCTTGGAGCCCACAGGTTTGTCGCCGGGGATGCCGTTGCCATTGTAATGCGTCCACATAAGCAGGCCCATGAACTCCTGTTCACCGATGGCCCTGTGTGCATCGACACGAATGAATTCTTTGTAAAATCGCAGACGTACGAGATTCTTGCTGTGCTCGGTTACTTCCATGGCCGCTTTGAGAATCTCGACCAGACGGCTCGCGTCCACAGTGATCGTGGCAAGCTGGTCCTCTGGTCGCGGGATGGTCACGTCATGGTTCGGAACGATGTACCTGCCCGTCGTCTTTGCGGGCATGCCTTCGGGCATCCGAACCTCTGGCATCCCCCTCGTCGGCATGAGATTCTTGAATGTCTCGTAGTCGAATATGGCCGGTTCGAGACCATCATCCTGCACAGGCGCAGTCACGCGAATCATTGAGACTGTATCTGTACAAGTCACACCCTTCGGCCCGCAATGGACATACCGCCACTTGCGGTCAGTCGTCTCGCCAATCGCTCGCAGGACGGCGAAACACTTACGGTTAAGCACCCATCGCCGGTCGGTCATGACTACCCCCTCGTTAACATAGCAACTAGAAATCCAACAATAAAAGATGTCACAGCAATCAGCATCAACTCTTGGCGAACGGTCATTTTCTTCTCTCCCATCTTAAACGATTTTGGAATTTTGTCAAGAACTTTCTGGTAAATCCTCGAATGGGCCGTATGGTTGCCCATGTATGGAGGTGCATAAAGAGACTTCTGGTCACCGTTCGTTCCCGAATTTTTGGGTACTATGGTAACCAGCGGCCCGGTTACGTAACTTTGGTTACTACCCGCAGTAACCGTATTCAACGAACCAGTCGCCCGTCGGTTCCATGGTCGGGTCACCCACCCACATATCGAAATCCGCCAATTCCGCCATCAGTTTCATGCCCTTGGCAAAGGCGACCGCTTCGCCCTGCGTTCCAAAATATTCCTTTTCATCGTTCATAAAATCCTGCTTTCTGGCCCTCTAGGAGCCGTTTTAAGCGATTCGGGGGTCAGAGTCCACCCCACGGTAGAAACGCTACCCTGCCTCACCTAATGAGCAGCGTTAGGCAGGGGATACGTAGTCCGGGCATCGTTCGTCGTATTTGACCGTGCAGCCATCCCCGGTTGCAGCCCCGTGCCAGCATCTCATTGCATCCGGGGTATTTAGGTCGCTGGCATGCTCCTCGAACGGGTGATTGCAGCGGGTGCCGTTTGAGAGAATCCGTGCACATAATCCATTCATCGCTTCCCTGCCTTCTGGCCGTTCTGAGCGTTCTGGCCCTGCCATGTCGTATACTGTGCGGCCATCTTCCGCAGGACTCGCTCGTTCCAGCCGGGGTCAGTGGCTCCCAGCATCGCTAGCGCCTTCGTCATGCCCGCCCGCAGGCTGTCTGCCTCCACCTGTCGGATGTCCGCAGGCACCTTGGCGACCGCAGCGGCCACCAATTGTTCGATTAGATTTTCCATGTCACCCCCTCACGAAGATATGAAAGCACGCCTGTCCAGATTCTTCCTCGACTATCAGCCCGCTATCATTCAAAAAATTTTCTACCCAGACCGTTTGTTCCCGTGTCAATTTTTTCCGGGCGATGTCGAACGTCGTCCCCGCAAGGTGTGAAGATTCCAGCGGCCCGTTGACAGGTGCGGCGTTATGGTCCCACAGGCGCAGCCGCAGTTGGAATTGCTGAGTCCTGACGGCGGACGAAAGATACAATGGCTGATTAAACCGCAGCCAGAACTGATACGAGAGCAGATACGCCTCTGCGAGTGCCGCAGGCCGCAGATACCGTCTGTCTACAGGCACCGCAGTCTTTAGCCCGCTCGTTTCCTCGACAGGCATCAGTTCGCCCAACGTAATCGCAGAGCGTAAGTCTGCGTCATTCCTGAATCGTGGTAGATGCATCTCGTCTATCGCCGCATTCTGCGCGAGGAGAGCCGCACGAGACGGCGGGAACGCTCGCGTGTCTGGCTTGTGTATGCGTACACGTTTGTGCGAATGCTTGCGGGTCATCGCGTTCGCTTCGCCAGAGCATACGGCCAGCAGCATTGCGAGCAGTGCAAAGAACGATGCGATTTGCGCGACACGAACGAAAATTGATTTCATTTTGAACTCCTAGAAAAAAGATGGGGCCGACTCTCATCGGCCCTGTAGCTAGTTATTCTTGATAATCTGTTCCAGATTGTCCAGTGTTCCGAATTCGAAATTTCGGATTTCGCCGGTGCTGAGGACGGTCAACTTTGGAACGCCGTTGATAACCTTGACCTTGCGGTCGCATTCCCGCTTTGCGTACAGGCGATTGATGCGCTTAATCTGCGCGGTCTGTAGGTCGTTCTCGACTGAATGTCGATTCCGCTTTGTACTCTGTGGGTCTGCGAGATTGCGTGGTAGTAGCAATCCGAAAGTAGTCATATCTGTTGCCTCCCGATTTGAATTTGTACAGACTACGCGTTCTCGATGTCTCTCTTGATGATACCTTGGGCTATGCTTAAACAGCCCGGACAGTTCTCGTCGTTCACTCCACCCTTCGTACTGACCAGACGGCCAGAGCGACGGCATAACGTGTCGTTCTCTTCGACGGTGTACTCGGGATAGAGGGTGCGCTGTTCGATGAAACTGAATTGTCCGTTGCCGTACGTCTTGATGTCATACGCATGGCGTGATTGAATGTGGTTGTAGGTCTCGCCAGACACGATACGCGTCTGGAAGGGTAGGTAGCGACTCAGGTCTTCGAAAGCTACTGTGCTTGCGGCTACCTTGAGCAGTGCGGATGCAACTTCATTCTTGAACATGTTTCCTCCAATTTGAATCTGTGAATCTAACTCATGTCCCGTTCGTCACGCCACCCCAGCCACAGCGGATGACGCGGTCTGTCTTTGCCGCCTGTCGGGAAGTATTTGACCTTCATGATGCGGCCTACGAAGGAATCTCGCTCACCCCACCATTGCTTGCGAAGTGCCTGCGTCATGCCGGTGCCGTTGGCGACATCGAACTCAATACCGTCATAAGGCTCGCCCAGACCGCGCACGGTGAATCCACCAAGCGAATCCAGACCGACCTTGCCCGCTTTCGCTGTGCTGCGAGCAGTCCGCCCAAGTTCGTTGACGAACGAGTCATTGGAATTATGTTGAAGTTCATATGTGCCAGTGACAACGGCCTCGCAGTCTTCGAACCGTTTCAACTTCAACAAGTATTGTTCACGCTCAGACGACCGACCCTGCTTGTACGGGCCGTCTAGCGAGCGAATCATAACCCCCTCTTGACCCGACTCCAATGCCGCCGCTTCGAACGCATCCAGTTCTTCGATAGATTTGATGAGAGTGTGAGCCACGACAGTCACGGGGATAACTTTTAGTTGTGTCATGAACCATAAGCGGACACGTTCGAATCGAGTCTGGAATGGCTGGTCATTGAACTGGTCGAACACGTGCAGGCGTACACCGTCCGCAGGCTTATCATCGCTCATGACAATGCTTACGGTGTCACGATAGGCTGTCGGACTAGTCGGTTCGCCAAATATAAGTTCACCATCGAAACCTTCCGGTAGACCCTTGAAAAGTTTCTGTACATTGATATTAGGAATAGGCTTCAACGACCGCGACAGGAGTTTTCCACCCTGAATCGTTGCGCGTACTCCATCAAGTTTCTCGGACGCTAGTACCGGGAATTTTAATTTCGAAGTGTCTTTACAGTGCGATGCCAACATCGGTTTCCATGTCATAAGGTCTCCTGTATCCAACTGCGATTTCGTAGAATGTGCTTGACGCAACTTTTACTGACTGTGAAATACTCAGCCAACCCCTGCTGGGTATGACCGCCATTCGCATACATCTGGCGTATCTGTCTAACAGATTCCACCGTTAATTTGGTCGCGGGATTAGCATTGCAGCGACCTCGGGGTCGGTGTCTCTGAACACTCGGCCTTTGCGTTGCACCATCGTGGTTAGAGATTCCGTTGCCTTCGCCATATCCTCTGCGATGCTCAGGCGTAAGCCTTCGTTGTTCCGTACCTTTTCGGGGTCAACGCCTGCCAGCAAAGCTTTCAATTTGTCCATTTGTGTTTTTAGTTCTTGATTGCTCGTGACGTTTCGCACGTCAAAGCCCGCAAGGAACTCTTGCAAAACAACAAATTGTTTGTCATACACCTTCCCGAATTTCCCGTCAGCGTCCGGCTTGAGTGAGTCGGCCAGCTTCGCCACCATCGTCTGAGCGGCAGCGGCCAGTGCATCGTTGACTGACGCAGCGGCGGACATAATTGTCTCATGCGCTTCATCTTTGAGCGTGTCCGGCAGTGTCAGCGAGACCAGCATGTAGTCGAACGTGAACTCCGCAGCGACCTGTTCCTTCGTCAGATACTGAGTCGCGTCGAACTGTTCTTTAAGCAGTCCCTTCGCAGCTTCGACACGTTCGTCGTATACGTCTACAAGTGCTTGCACGAGTGCGGGACGTTCGACCTTCATGTACGACTGAAGAATCTGACGCACGGTCGGCCCGGACGCAGACGGCACGATGACCGCGCCTAGCTTGTACGGCAGGACATACTTGGCGAGTGAGTTTTTGATTTCTCCGTCACGCTTCGCAATCGCTTTCAACTCGGGCGAGTCAATCAGTTTCTTGGCAGTGTGGAACATGCCCTCGCTCGCGTTCGTGTTCAGCGTGACCTGAGCAGTTCGCAGGTTGCCCAGACGCGTGCAGTTGATGGTCAAGAAAAGTATCTTATCCGCTATATTCCCCAAACTTTTTTCGTCAATCATGATGTCCTCCTATGGGTTGTAAACGTTTCCGCTAATGCCACGGCGAATCTTGCGAGCATGAGCGGGATGGATTCCGTATCTCTGCCCCAACACCGTGCTGCTCTCCGTAGACTGCCTGAGGGCTTGCCAGATTTCAGGAGTCAACTTGATGTTGCCATTCCGTGAACGATGTCGTTTGATACAATCATGTATGTTATCCGCCTGCGTACCCTCGACCAGATGATCGGGATTACAACATAGAGGGATATCACATGTATGGCGGGTATTCTTAGGCCAATATCCATACGTTAGAAAGAATGCAAGACGATGAGCACCGACCATCTTTCGACCAAGACCTAGGGCCATCGGTAATTTTACTGCGCCATAACCTAGGGAGCCACTACGAGATTTCCCCGTAAATAGCCAATGTCCAGTTGTTTGGTCTAATTTAGACCAGAACTTTTCGAGGGCCTTTGCTAATCTTGTTGCTCGCATAATCTCTCCATATGAACCATCGATTAAGGAATTCCACTTCGGCATCAATAGCTGCAAGCCTATTGTACCATACCCCATCAAGAATCGGACCACCTACTGGACGAGTGTCGATTAACCATGCACACCCCCATGTTCGAGTCCATTGCGCCAAACGAGAATCATCTCGCACTAAAAATCGCGTAATGTAAAAAATTAAACGTAGGACAAAATTTCGGGGGATAATATGCGATGCGCGACGAGACGGCGAGTCTGTCAGGTGCAACGTCTTCGCCGCCTTCGTCAGAACCATCTTACAATCGCCCGTTGCTAGGTCGATAATCAACGTCGCTTCGTTCTGCATGTGCTCTCCTAGCGTTGCTTGAGTCTGTTCTGGCCGAGGATGGGTGCATTGTATTCGTGCTTCTTGACCATCCCAGCAGTCGATGCGCCAGCGGCCTCGGCGAATCCTTCGATGACCGCAGCGCAACCCTTGCCGTGGAAGTTATCCAAGTCCGCTTCCACGGTTCCCTTTTCTAAATCGAACGTCAGTGTGATTTCCTTTGCCATTTGTTATTCTCCTGTGCTCTCGATATCTACGAAATCCCAATCGACATCTGGGTCCAACTGTTGACGTGAGAGACGACGGGCTTCTTTTTCATCTGCCGCCTCGACTTCTACGTAATTAATTGCTTTCCAAGTCACTTCGAATTTTGCCATGGTCTCTCCTAGTTTCCCGCCATCAGATACTTGACGACGCGTTTACCGTTCACCACGGTATCGGATTTGAGTTTGAGCCCTTGCCGCTTCGCTTCTTTCTTCATGCGAGCGACATTGTACGCGTTCTTGAGCCCCAGCATGTACGGCGAGCCATGCTTGTGCTTATCGAAGTCAGAGATGATCGCCGTATACTTCCCTGTCGTCTCGTTCTTGAGAAAGCCGATGTCGTTGCTCATACCGCCGATGTCTTTCCGACGTACAATGATGTTGGCCTTCTGTTGTCTCATGTCGCCATGAAACCCCACCAAGTTCTGCGGAGTTTCATGTATCTCGACCTTCTTGTAGGAGATTTCTGTGTTCTCAGCCAACGCTTGAACCAGACATTCCCCATCGTTGAACTCTGTATCGAATGGGAGGTACGCGGACATTGTTAACCTGCTTTCTGGACGAATCGTCCTTGAATTTGTTGAGATACTCGATTGCTAATTTTAGCAAGCGAGTGTCGTCTTTGAAATAACCTAAACCTACATTGCAGTTGCGATGTATGATCCCACGAAAAACTTTCGTGACATGATCGTGATCAGCATGTGGTGCTTCTTTGCCAAACAGCCTGAGACATAAGGCACATCGCCCACATTGTTTCTTTAATTGTGCTTTGAACTGTTCTGGGGTTACGCCTGTTAACTGAAATCGTTTCTTGTCGTAGTCTTTACGAGCATGTTTCTTACGATACGCGGTGTTGTACGCACGTACACGGCTCTTGTTTGCGATTCGCCATGCACGTGTGTACGCCCGCCTTGCAGTGGGATCGAGGAGAGGCATTATCGTAATTTCCTAACACCCGCAGGAGCACTCGTCATTGAGTGATCAATGACCGTAGTTGTTGGGGTAAACTGATAAAGTCCCGGTTTACTTGCAGACAGATATCGATTTGTTGCGGACGTTCGCAACTCATCGATAACTGCTTTTTGCGACACTGTTAATGGTATAACATATTGTGCCGCCTCAATCAGCGTAACCCCTAAACGATCTGCTTTATCACAAAGTGATTCGATTTCACGACCTGTCCAACCTTCGGTACGGGAGATATTAAAATCCCCGGTCTGTTTACTGGTCAAATTGAACTTCTTGATCTTTAGTGCGAGGATATCTTTTCTTTCGCTTTCATCTGGTACATCGAAGAAAAATATTCCCCCTTTTTCAAAACGAGAAAGCAGTTCTGCGGGCAACCCACGTAAGGAGTTCGCAGTCGCAATCAGAATGATCTGACCGTCACTCATCGCCTCAACGGTAGCCTCAGCATGACGCAAGTTTTTCCCGCTATTGCCGACGAGAGAATCTTGCATACCTGCGATGTCAAAATTGATTACAGGCTTACCGAAATGCCCCCCGAGACAATATATAAAATGTGACTTGCTTGCGCCGGGTACGCCCAAAAGCAGAACACAGAAAACTTTTTTGTCTTCTGTCCAACTCAAAAAGTTTCCTAGCAGGTCACCCTTGACGCCGCTTGTATCCGTACCGGCACCAGCGAACGCCTTCTCGATTTCGTCGATGCGGAGAATCATATTTGCCCCACGCTTGCCCGCCATGATTTGCGAACAGTACGCGGCAATGTTTTTGTTGCCGCCCATGTCAGCCAGCGTTAGATTGTTTTCAGGCATCGACAGACCGTTAGACGCAGAAATGATATCGCGCTTTCTGGCCCAGAGTCCCTTGACGTTTATCTCACCAGTTTTCTTGGTGATGTTCATCGCAGCGGCTTGGTCTACTGGAAACGTCGGCAGTCCGACCAGCGCATCTCCGCACTGATTGAAGACGTCGTCGGTCGGCATCTTGCAGCCCGCCTGCTCGAAGATATCCGCGATAATTTTGCGAATCTCTTTGCGAGTAGGTAACGCCTCTTCGAGTGAGAGCACGTCATTGTTCAAGTCCGCAGGAGTGACCGTGCCCAGCGGCGTGAGCAGGATGAGCATCATGCCGTTCGATTTGTACGGGTCACGCACGTTGAACACGCCCTGAATGATGAGTGGGTCAGTGTCCCAGAACAGATGCGGATTGCAGACGAACAGAATGAAGTCCTGAAATTCTGGATTGTTCACAACCTGCAACGTGATTGGCAGGTTGGTCGTCGCATCCTTGTCAATGCCGCCAGCCGCAATCATTTTTACGACGGCCTTGGTGCCTTCGTCGTTGACGCCCTTCAGACCATTGATGCAGTCCCACACGGCCAGCGGGGTCTTCAGTTCCGCCGCACCTAATGACTTGCGAACGGACACGATGGTAGAAAGATTGTCCGGGGTGTTGACCTTGACAATCGGCGTGCCTACATTCCTCGCTGCAACAAAGTTGCTTAAGAAGTTCACTGAGATTCTCCTGATTCAGATTTTTCGTTCTCGACTTGGTACGCGATGCTCGAAAAGAAAACGTCATCCTTGCATGATTGACACAGCGTCTCGTGCTTAGAGACTCGACCACCGCACGCTCCGCACTGATGCGGATTCGCTTTCGTTTCTCGTTCTGTCTTTCGCTCCTGCGTTCCATAGCCAGCCATGATTCTCTCCTGAACATGAGTTGCTCGCAGTGCACTCGCCAGTGGTCAGGTGCTAAGGCAGTCTGCCATCGCTTCATCCCCTGTCGTGCGCCCACGTTCCACCAATCGAGTGCACAGCGGGCAACTCGCCCGCACCTACAAACTTGATCCACGCATCGCCATCAGTTCCTCGAAGTAGATGCTGTACTCGGCCCGCAGCGTTGCATGCTGCATCATGTCACAGACGTAATGCAGAGCGGGCGTCAGTTTGTTGTTGAAGCGGGCCATGATCGCCCGCACTTGAATGTCTATCGTGCGTTTGTCTCTAGGCATGTGCGACCTTCCCTGTCGGGCCGATTGAAGTGGCAGTACGTTCGTTCTTGCTGTTAATGACGGTGTACTTCATGTTGACCAAGCCATTGGCCCGCATGTCCAGAATTTCTACGCGTACAAAGTTGTCCGCGTACACGTCAGACTCGAAGTCTGTAATGTTGCCCACCAGATTCATCATAAAGGCTCCTTATACTTGTGAGAATTCGTTGCGAACGTGATACTCAGCCGCGAACAGAATTGGGATTGCGAGATGGACCGGACGGTCATTCACGACCACCATGTTCTGTTCGCTCATTGGCAGACGCGCCAGATAAAAGCGGGCGTGTTCCAGAATCGTTGCAGCGGCATCATTGAGGCGTTTCATTATTTTTCTCCTAGGTTGAGTTGGATTGCTCACTCTGCACTCTCCGTTACCTAGGCTTCCGCGACAAGTCGCTGCCTCATTATCGAGGACGGGTCGAATGCAGGGTGAGCAGGACTGCGTAGCAGCCCGCTCCAAATTTGATGTTGCGTGCCTTCCTATTCTATTCGGTCGTGAAGACCTTGACGGTGGAAGTCTGTCCGCCTTAGCAATTGTTGGCTGATGCCATCCGCACTTGATAGAGTGTATGCCGTCGGCGGTCTTTAATCCGCCAGTGACGATGGGTTTGGCTTGACTGAGGCGGATATATTCGACGCCTGCCACTCACCACGCACGCACTGTAACCCGGTGCCCTGATTGCTCTATTGCGCCGAATCCGATTGACCACCCCTCGGAAGGTTTGCTGCTACTCGGCTAAGTTGTCAATGACCTATCTAATTACTATACTGATTCTAGCAATGTATCAAAAACTTCGCAAGGCACGAAGGTGTAATCAGTCTGGTACTTTCGTGCTACATGATGTGGTTTTAGAATCAACGACTTGGGCATATGGCCTGCGGCTCATGTACTCTAACGCATCCGCATTGGCCCATTCGGGATGCCTATCGAGCACGCCCAAGTACATGTTATGGGCGTCGCAAAGTTCGCCTCTGTAGTTCTCACGATTGATGCGATTCCCATCGTGGAAGTGGTCGCTATTAAGACTGCGGTCATCGTGTCCGACTAGGCAATGCGGATACTGACATACTTGTGTTGCGCCTATCTCGATAATCTGTTTCTTGGTAAACCCACCTCTGCGGAGTTTTCCGTACGCACCACAGCGTTTGCAATTCACTGGACGTTTACCATGGACACAAAGTCCACTGCCGCCGCACAATCCGCAATAGGCTTTCCTTACGCCATGCGAGCAGAACAACCCGCCACCACATTTCCTACATTGATAGCGTTGCATATCATGCTCGCAGAGTTTACGTTTCATCGTCACGGCAACCATTCTCCTGTCGGCACGCCATGTACGTACATGTACAGTGCGACTAGCAGCAGGCATGCGGCCCAGACCAGCAGTGCGTTATCTCGTATCATCGGATTCGCTCCTGTTTAGTTTGCACGCGTTCGTTCTTCCAGTAACGGCCTGTTGATGCTTTGAATGTGCCGTCTATCCAGCAGTTGCCTGAGACGACACAGTCGCCGGACAATCTCGCATGGCCTGAGACCTGTGCCGAATCGACTACGCAGACTCGCTCTGTCAGTTCAGCGTGGCCGTATACCAACGCGTGCGGGCCGACATACACTGAATCGTCCACGCGTGCGGTGTTGGCGACCCAGCCCAGTCCCCGTTTATGTTGATGTTGCTCATCTTCACGAAGGTGTGCAATCATACGTGTCTCCATCTCTTCCTGCCTGTGCACGCTCCTGTACCGGATACCATCGTTGACGCTTGCGGCCTAGATAGCGCCCACCTTTGCTACGTTCCACCCATGCGTTCCGTGCTTCGAGGGTAGCAAACGTGCGGACACGACGCATGTACATATACGCTGCGGAATCGCTGTCGTCGTGGAAACGTTGCGCCATAGGTGCGTGCTCTGATGCGGTTGCTTCGAGTACCCGCATCTCCTCGGGTGTCACCCAGCGGTCGCTCATGTCAAAGGCTCCTGTACTGAAACAAAGATACCAGCCACTGCCATGCCCTGTCAAGCCAATTTTTCTGTACGTGTACAAACGGTGTGAACTCGGCCCACTGTGCGAGGGTATCGTCATAGTCCGGTCTGCCCAGCTTACGCCAGTCGCCCATGAAAGTATTGGTTGGGGGCAATCGCCGTTGGCCCGCTTCGGTTTTCTTTTCGCCGCTCATGCCCGCCATCCTTTCACGATACACGTACAGTCTGCGCTTGTCAACAAAAATTCGGCCCGCGTACACCCCGTCGTAACTGTTACTCCCCGAATCCCTTTTTGGGTAAAACCTCGAATGGGCCGTATGGTTGCCCATGTATGGAGGTGCATAGGGGCCATTTGTTCGTCTCATTTTGAGACGCGATTCGTAAGTCCTTGATTCTAAAGATACTTACTAGGATACCATTTCCCGCGTATACGAGCGGATTCTAGCGGCACCTGAAAATTCTGGTATCCTACTACCATCCTGTACGCTCCAATCGTTTCTAGCCCTGTTTCCGCTCCAATTCTGGCAGGTATATGATTTCATCCGGTAGGACAATCGCCATTACTTCTGCTCGATTTTCGTGAGGATAGGACAATTCGCCCCTAGCATTGCGCTTACCTGTTCGTACTTCGACTGTAGTTAATCGCCCATCTTTGGCGATCACTAGATCGCAGAAACATGCAGGGCTAACAGAACGAAATACGGCATAACCTTTTTTGAGCAGGTCAACACAGACCTTTAATTCTCCAATGGCTCCTATTGTTGCCGTGCAAACGCCATGTCCTGCTCTGGCCCATTCGGTGACGTGAGTACGTCTGTGTCGGGGTCCGAATGCGGGCTTACACTTCGCCCGTAATTCGGCCTTTTCTACTTTATTCATGCGGTTTTCTCCCTGCCCGTGGTCCGGGCGCGTTAGTCCAATTGACATTCCTGCCTAATTTTCGGGGCGAGATTATGCACACTACGCCCGGTACTGATACACTTTGACACTACGGGCTATGGTTCGCCCGATGCTATGGTCTCTCCGTTGCACACTCCAGTTCATCTAGACGCGGGCCATTGAATACGGGGAATTGATCGTCTAACGCCCGTTGCCATTTCGCCCAATCATCAGGCCACACTCCGCCACACTCCTGCCCGTGTGGGCTAGCCCAATTTTGCAATTTGAACGAATCCAAGTGTATCTTTTTTCGCCTTGCCCTTGGCCCGCAGTCCGATCACTAACCCGAGTCTGTGGCTATCTAAAAAACGGAGATCATGCGTATCACCGTCTATCACAGGGAATCCACGCCAACTAACGGGCAATTCGTGACCACGTTTGACATTGAATACTACAGCAACGTTTAGCCCGTGCTGTAGGCAATCATGGGCGTCCTGAAAATTCGATTCAGACAATGAGAATGTGACATGGTAGTTTGGGCGAGTACGTTGCCATGGGCGGGGAATCTTAGTGTAATCGTAGAATTGGACTTCGGGAAATTCGCTTGCCAGTTGCATTGCAATTTGTGGGAGATCAGACGTACCGTTTACACGGATACAGGGAATCATTCCAATCTTGCCCGCCTTTGTGACTATCGCTCGAATGTCCGCCCGTAATTGCTCCATGAATCCTGCCCTATCACGGGCAAGCCATAGAGTTTTATTCACGCGGGCAATCTGAATCTTGGGAAAAACTCCTGCCAGTCCCGCAGTGTATAGGCATCCCGCCTTACAGCCCGCCGTTGCCATTGGGCAAGTATTGATAACGCCCGATTCAAAGGCAGGAGCGAGATATAAAATGCCCGTGAGATATCCGAGTGGGGCTCCCTTAATTGTCTTAGCACTCTCCATAGTCAATAACTTCAATCCACTCATTATTTCCACCTGTCTTTTCTTGAGATTTTGCTAATGGTTCCGAAGCATACGCCGTATTGTTCTGCTAACTCCATGAGTTTGAATCCTAATTTCCGCTTGGCCCTGATTTCCGCCACTTGACTCTCAGTGAGAACCGCATTCCAATGAATTTCATGCTTCGCCCGATTTCCTCTGCCTTTGGTAAGCATGTCCGCCGTGTTGTCCTTTGGCGTACCCTCAAACAAATGGGAGAATCTAGCACAAGCGGGGTTATCACACTTGTGGCAAGTGGAATGTTTAGGCCATTCTCCTGTCTCAAGATACCATGCGACATTACCCGCAGTTTTCGCTTGGGTATCATGCCCGCCTATGCCAAGCATGGGATATCGCCCGAAGGGTACATTCCATACCCAGCATTGCGTACCAGCGATATCGGGCCATACTGCTACAGCGCTCGCCTTTGGCATTGGGCCATCCGTGCACACCTTGGCCCAAAAGCGAACCGCTAACGGTTTTCCTTTTGGGCCACGTTCCCCCATTACGCTTGTCCGCCTTTGCTTGCCCAAACCACGGGCGAATTTTTAACTTCGTTTACTTGCTCCATGCGGGCGATAGTGCGTCTAAGATACTCGCAATAGTTCGCCTTAGTGTGCAGTGAATTGCAATGGACTAGCCCAATGAATTCGCCCGTAATCACGTTGACCACGTGAGCATGGCCCATGGTATTACATGGCGGGCATCCATAAAGGTTTTTCACTCTCACTTGATCGCCCGATTTTAGGTCAGTCCGGGCATCACAGCGATCTAACAGATTCGCATGGTAGACGTACACTGCATTGTTTCGTACTCGCATGGTATTCTCCTGTACCCTATTGCCCGCATCTTGCCATGGCGGGCAATCCACTACAGGAGATCACTTTACTTTGACTATCACACCGTCTTTCGCGGTACATGTCGCGTACCACTTGTGCGGTTCAGGATAATGCGGTCCCTCACAGCAAAACGTGCCGTCTTTTGGTTCATTTCCACCAAATCCGAGCCAGGAGACAAACGGGCCGGCCTGATAGTACGTCACTGGCCTAGGGTGTGGAAGATTCGCTTGTGCTTCGGGCGTTAGACTCGCCCAAACGTTGTATGATTCGACTGCCAGTTTCAATTCTTTTTTCGTCCGAAAGTTTTTCGTGGTATACATGTACACTCCGTGGGCTATGCCCTGTTGAATCGTGCGTTACGTGCAATCGTGCGGGCCAGTACCATGCACGATAGTATGGGCGAAAACAGAATGAACGTGATAGTCCTCATAAATCCTTTTGTCGTGCTACATCAATTACGCTATAGGTACTGTGCAGTTCTTCCCGCAAGTATCGTGTGCCATATTCCGCATCATCGCACACGTGATTGTTGGCCTTAAGCCAATCAAGGGCAGTTTGTAGGAAACAATCGCCATACCCGTATTGATAGGGCAGGCAAACCAGCAAGTGATTACCTTGGAAGATTCGCACGGAGTGATAGGTATTACCGTACGTCTTTTGAAACCAGCGACGGCCTTCAATATGAAACATTAGACACGCTCCATTGGGCAAGTATAGTGTATCAGTACAGCGATCACAAGCGCACAAACGGGCCATGCGAG
>Ga0181532_10000312_pt1 | contig 50971 bp, 48 predicted proteins | sample PEATcosm2014_Bin_33_FD_119768 | JGI IMG/M metagenome (GOLD analysis project Ga0181532, IMG submission 119768) | Peatland microbial communities from MTU Mesocosm Facility, Houghton, MI, USA - PEATcosm2014_Bin11_30_metaG | ecosystem: Environmental > Terrestrial > Soil > Wetlands > Peat | place... | reverse complement strand
TGTACTAACATAGATGCTCGATCCGGTCAAAACTTTTCACGCGACCGTCCCGTTTTTCTTAGGCCGTTGTGGCTGATTGGCACGTCCTCTCCCGTGGGGGCTTTCCGGATGAGTCTCTAGGGGGCTGATTCCCGGCTCCGACATCCACCCCGGCTTGGGCCTTCGGCAAGCTCAGGGCAAGCTTTCGCGGTTGGACAGCCCAGAGCGGCTGTCCCCACAGGAAGAGTCAGATTCCCTACAAGGTCAAAATCCCCATCCTAGCCGCAAACAACGCGGCTAGGATGGGGCACCCGTCTGTTTCCCAAGAAAACGCTAGGCGGCGGCGATGCGGAGCATGAGGTCTTCTTGTTCTTGCTTGCTTTCGGCGCCGATGGTGAAGGCGTCGAGGATGCCGAGCGACAGAGCGTATTTGATGGCTTCGTCCTGACGGTTGCGCAGCTTGCCTTGGCCTAGAATCTTCATGCCTACCACCGCCTTTCCGGCGGTCTTCATTTCTTTCAGGACGCTCACGACCGTGGCGGGATCAGCGTCCATGTAGGCGCCGACCGGGTTGATGCGTGCCAGGTCGATCTCGACCCACGGAGACTTCGCGGCGGCGCGCAGGGCTTCGATGGTGTGGCAAGAGCAACCGTGGGTGCGGATGATTCCTTTCTCTTTCGCTTCGGAGAGGACATCCATGACGCCTTTGTAGCGGTCGGTCCAGTCGGCTTCGGTGACGCAGTGCATCAGGCAGACGTCGAGATAGTCGGTGCCGAGTTCGCGGCGGAAGCGGTCGAGATCGGCGCGGGCGCTGGCGGGATCGCGGGAGAATGTTTTGGTAAGAACCGTGACTTTGTCGCGTTGGACGTGCTTCAGGGCTTCGGCTACGTGAGGATGGCTTCCGTAGGAGTCGGCGGCGTCGAAGAAGCGGAGGCCGTGGTCGTAGCCGTTGAGCAGGAGATCGGAGAGGCCTTGCACGCCGAGCGCGGTTTGGTGCGAGTGATGTCCGGAACCGACGGTGCCGGTGCCCATGGCGAGGCGGCTGGTTTTGATGCCGGTGCTGCCCAGCGTGACAGTGTCGGAGGCGGAGAACTTCGCGGGGAGCGCTTGCTCGGCAATCGCTTGGAAGATTGATTTCGATGAGAGCCAGACCGCGCCTGCGGCGGTGGCGGAGCGAATGAGGAATTCGCGGCGACGCATGAGGTCCTCCTAAGAATTCAACCACAGAGGACACTGAGGATGCGGAGGAAGTCTGTGGAACTCGTCCGTGACCTCAGCGCTTTCTTGGTGATGGCATCTTTATGAGGCTACACCAACTGGCGGGGGCCGGGGAAGGTCAGCGGCTCGGATCAAATACGGAATGGGGCAGCCAGCAAGCGAAAGGGCAGCGTGATGGCCAGGAAGATAACCTCCAGGACTCCGTGAACGGCGACGCCGACGATGCGGAACGGGAGGAGCAGAAGCCAAATGAAGGGATAGGCGACCAGGGCCAACAGGGCTAGGGGCCAACAGAGGACCAAGAGGATGCACCAGAGCAGGAATGCGAACATGACAGAAACCTCCTTCGCTCTCTAGATAATTGTACGTGCCGGGCGGGAGAAAAGTTCCCATATCTATCTATGGTATGGCGCGTTGGCGGTTGCGGCGCAGAATTTCCGCTACGAATTTACTTTTCGCTTGCGTATATGCGTCCCGGTCGTCGCCGAGTATGGCCGCGAGCGTACGCTTCAGAGCGGCATAGGCATGCGCATCCTCGGGATGGGTTCGGAGATGGTCTCGGAACACGATATGCCGCTCGTACTCTTCATTGCCGGGTGGGCAGACATAAAGGTGATGGGGAATGTCGGCGAGCCGGGTTCGGAACGTTTGCCGGCCGGGGATACTCAAATCGCCCTGATGCTCGTACCCCCACGATGCCAATCTGGTGATGGCGAGCGGGAGATCGGCGGCGGATCTTAAAAGCACGTCGATGTCGATGACAGGCTTGGCGGCTAGTCCGGGGACTGCGGTGCTGCCGATGTGCTCGATCGCACCGGCCAGACCGCCAAGGGTGTGAGCAAGCCGTGCGCGGAGCGTTGCGAATTGTTGGGGCCAAAGCGGGTCGTAGTCCGAGATGACAATTCGCAAGTTCATTCGAATTGCTGGCGGAAGGTGGCGAGTTGCTGCTGGACTTCGGAGAGTTCGTGGCGCAGGCGGGACACTTCTTCCTCGAGTGCTATCAGACGGTCGGCGGTCGAGTTTGCGCCGGTCGTCGCAGGCGAGGGCGTCCGCGCCACATAAGTGGGTTCCGTCGCGTCGCTGGGGGGTTCGCCGGAGAATAGGTGCGTGTAGCGGGATTCTTTGGTGCCGGGCTGGCGCGGCAGAACTCGTGCTAGCGGGGGTTCGCGTTGGGCCAGGCGATCCAGCGTGGAGACTACGTCTTCTAGCGCTTCGAAGTGGTACATGCGGTCAGTGCGGCTGCGGAGTTCGCCGGGGGTTTGCGGTCCGCGGAGGAGGAGCACGCAGACGACGGCGATTTCGCGGCGGTCGAAGTTGAAGACTTCCTGCAGGCGGTGTTCGAACTTGGTGACGCGGCTGTCGGCGCCGCTGGCGGGACCCGCGAGGCGTTTTTCTTGCAGCGTGGCGAGGGCGTCGCGAACAGCGGCTTCGTCCAGCGTCATCACAGGGTCGCGGTTATTCTTCTGATTGCAGGCGTTGACCAGGGCGTTGAGCGAGAGCGGGTAGTAGTCGGGCGTGGTGATGTCTTTTTCGATCAGGGAGCCGAGGACTCGGGTTTCGATTTCGGTGAGGATCACTGGGTTGTCTAAACCTGAGATTCTAATTCAAGTGACTTCAGCGAGCGAAAGCCAGAAGAAGATTCACCACAGAGGACACTGAGGACATAGAGGAAGCGAAGGCAAAATCCCTAATTCTCGCGCCCAACACGCGCGAGAAATGGGGCACCACCTTTGCTTTTAGAACAATGCCGTCGAGCGGCGCTTCCAGGGCTTGCCTTTTTCTTTCGCGATATTTTCCAGGTCGGCGACGTAGGCTCCGGCTTGCGTGAGGACATGGTGCAGGTCGTTGCCGATGCTGATGAAGGTGAATCCTTTTTCGAGGAATTCGCCGACGCGCGACGTGCCGAACAGGAACAGGCCGAGGATGACGTTGTGCTTGCGGGCGTGCTCGATCAGTTTCTTGGTGGCGGCGTCGAGTTCGGGCGAAGTGTACATGTGGGGGAACTCGTATTTGTTATAGAGGCCCATCGACATGCAGAGATCGTTCTGTCCGAGGAAAAGGATATCGACGCCGGGGACGGCCGCGATCTCGGCGATGTTCTCGATGCAGGAGGCGGTTTCGACCTGGAGGGCGACGATGCCTTCCTTGTTCCAGTTGCCAGCGTAGCCGAGCAGTCCAGCTTTGTTCATGCTCCGCTGCGGGAAGTAGACCGAGCGCGTGCCGACCGTGGGGTACTTGGTGCAACTGATGGCTTCGCGGGCTTCATTGGCCGTGTTGATGTAGGGGATCAGGACGCCGTCGGCCCCCAGGTCGAGGGCTTGCTGGATTCCAGGGCGGTCGGCGTATCCGCCGACGCGAACCAGCGACTTGGCGCCGCCGTTTGAGATGCCGCTAAGCATGGCGGAAAGTTTTTCGTAGCCCATGGGACCGTGCTGGGTGTCGACCAGGAGCCAGTCGTATCCGCTGTGCGCGAGTTGCTCGGCGACGGTGGGGCTGTGGGCGTTGAGGAACAGGCCCATCTTGGGCGTTCCGGCGCGAAGTTGCTTCTTGAATTCGGATCCGCTGAGTGCGGGGTCGGGCATGGGGAAATCCTCCTTGAAGTCGAATTGAAGAGTGTACCGTACGGCGCGATGGGGCGGAGAATGACGCGCTATTTTTTTCACGCCTGACGTGGCTCCGGGGCAGCAAGTCAAAATCCCCACCCTCTCGCAAAAGCGCGAGAAGGGTGGGGGACCCGCGGTCGGAAATGACAAGAAACGGAACGGGGCCTATAGTGTGTTTGACCAGAGGAGATCGCGATGCGAATGCTTTTGAATTGGGTGTTGAGCGCGGTAGCGGTGTGGATTATGGCTCAGCTTGTGCCGGGCATCCATGTGAACGGCGCAGTGGCGGCACTCATTGCGGCGTTGGCGATTGGGTTCATCAACGCAACGCTCGGTCTGCTGCTCAAGATCATTACATTTCCGTTGACGCTGGTGACGTTGGGAGTGTTCTGGTTTGTGATCAATGCGCTCATGCTGGAGTTGGCGTCGGCGGTGGTGCCAGGGTTTCAGGTGCGTGGATTTCTCGCTGCGTTCATCGGGGCGATTGTGTTGAGTATCGTCAACCTGCTGTTGAAGGCGATCGTGATGCCGTCTGGCGAGAAGCGCTAGATGCCGCGTACGCAAGAGCTTTAACCGTAGGGGACACGGAGGACACAGGGGCAGTTTCTTGCTGGCTGATGTCCTCTAATGCTTTGGGGCTGATTTTTTCGGCTTAAGCGCCTGCCAGTCCTCTTCCGTGAGTGCCCTTCCCAGATTGCTGAATTCGCCGGCGCCTTGCAGGAACTCGCCGCCGTCCATGCGGATGACTTCGCCGTTGATGTAGGCAGATCCGTCGCTCACCAGAAAGGCCGCGAGGTTCGCTAGCTCTTCGACTGTGCCGAAGCGGCGAAGGGGGTTACGGTCGAGGGCTAGAGTCTCGAGCCCGGGGTGCGGCAGGAGGCGGGAGAAAGCGCCTTGCGTGGGAATGGGACCGGGAGCGATGGCGTTCATGCGGATGCCGCGGTTGCCCCATTCCACGGCGAGGCTGCGGGTGAGAGCTTCGACTCCGGCTTTCGAGACGGCGGAGGGGACGACATAAGCCGAGCCTACCGGCGCGTACGTTGCGGAGATGCTGAGGACGGTGCCGGGGTGGGAGGACTTGAGCCAGCGGCGTCCGCAGGCCATGGTGCAGTTGAGCGTGCCCATCAGAACGATGCCGATGACGGAGTTCCATGCGCCGGAAGAAAGGTCCTCGGTGCGGGCGATGAAGTTTCCGGCGGCGTTGTTGACGAGGATGTCGAGGGGAGCTTCTCTCCAAATGGAGTCGATCATGGCTTCGACGGCTTCGAGGCTGCGAACGTCGCACGGGATGGCGTGGATTGTGCCCTTCGGGGAGAGCTCTGCTGCGGTTTGTTCTAATACCTGTTCGCGGCGGCCGCAGATGTGGACTGTGGCTCCGAGTTCGAGGAAACGTGCGGCCATGCCTTTGCCGAGGCCGGTGCCTCCGCCGGAGATGAGGATGCGGGTGTCTTTCAGAAGGTCGGTTCGGAACATGGGCTTCTCCGAAGTTGAGGCACGGAAGATTATATGAGGTGGCGGGCTTGGTAGTGGTATCGGAGTGCGAGGGCGAGGCGCGCTCGCGACAGCCGGCGGGACGCCGGCGCTACGAACTTCGGCGGTACGGCTTCCCGGGCGCTATACATCGCACGCTACGCGGAAGCCGTAGTCGGCGTACTGGAATTCTGGGGGGATGCTGGAGCGGGCGGAGCAGCGGGCTACTTTGATGTGATGACGCCAGGATCCGCCGCGGGAGGATTTGCGCTGCGGCTTCAGCGAGCTTTGTTCGGGACCCTGGGGGTTGCGTTCAGGCGAGACGGCGTAGTAGTTCGGGTCGTACCAGTCGCTGCACCATTCGTGGACGTTGTCGCAAATGTCGTAGAGGCCGAAGGCGTTCGGGGCGTAGCGAGCGACCGGCTCGGGGCCGGTTTGCCAGCGCGTGGCGTAGTCGGGGAGAGATTGTGGCAGAGCGTCGCCCCAGGGGAAGTCTTTCTGTTCGAGGCCGCCACGGGCGGCGTGTTCCCATTCGGCTTCCGTGGGCAAGCGGTAGGTGCGGGCGGTTTGCTGGCTCAGCCATTCGCAGTAGCGGGCGGCTTCGTGCCAAGAAACGGCGGCGGGCTGCTGAGGATGGTTGAAGTTTGGATCTTGCCAGAATGGCGGTGGTGGGGCACCGGTCGCGCTGAGGAATCGCGCGTATTCGACGTTGGTGACTTGCGTGGCAGCCAGCAGGAAGGCGTCGACCCAGACGCGATGGATGGGGCGTTCGCAGTCCTGGCCGGAGTGGGACCCCATCAGGAACCAGGCAGCGGGGATCGCGATCAGCGATGGTTCAAGCCCTGGGGCCCGAGTTTCCGAATGGGCTGGAGTGAGGGACATGGCGGTTGCGGCGTGGGTTCTCTACAGGGGTAAAGTTTACCAGCGCCGGACTTTGGAGGACGCAATGGCGGAGAAGAAATTCCGGTTCCGGGCGAAGATCGAGGGGAAAGAGGCGGGAGTGGTGGCTGCGATCACTCCGCCGGTGGACGTGATCGAGTGGTTCGGAACGCGCGCACGTGTGCCCATCCGTGGGACGATTAACGGCTTTCCATTTCGCTCATCCCTGATGCCCTGCGGCGGCGCCCGCATGATGCCCGTAAACAAGACTCTGTGTCAGGGCGCAGGCGTGAAGCCGGGAGATGTGGTCGACGTTGTGATGGAGCGCGACGTCGAAGAGCGAACCGTGGACGCGCCAGCGGAACTCAAGAAGGAGTTGGCGAAAAGCCAGGTCGCGCGGGAGCGGTGGGATGGGCTCGCGTTCACCCATAAGAAGGAGATGGCTAGTGCAATTTCCGGCGCGAAACAGGAAGAGACGAAGAAGCGGCGGCTGGCGAAGGTGATGCAGGTTCTGAAGACCGGGGCGAAGTGGACGGGCTAACCGCGGAGTTGTTTCACGATGGCGGCCGTGTCGTTGTCCTGGAAGAGACGGATGGCGGCGATGCCGGCCGCACCGACTTGTAGGCAGGAGTGGGCGTTCGCGAGAGTGATCCCGCCTAAAGCGAGAACTGGGATGTTCGCCCGGCAGGCTTGCTGAAGGGCAGTCAGGCCTGCAGGGTGTGCGTCTTGTTTTTCGAAAACGGGGGCGAATGCGACGAAGGTGGCTTTGTGGGCGGCGGCCTGGGTTACTTCTGCTGGGGAGTGACAGGAGACTGCGATCACCGGATCTCGTGGTGAGAGTTGGCGGGCAGGAGTGCCCGCCCCACACGAGCCTTGCCCAGACGAGCCGTGCCAGGCTTCTCTTACATCTTCCGGGGATACGTCATCGGAGCGGAGGTGGATGCCGTCGGCTTCGACGGCTAGCGCGACATCCGTGCGGGAGTTGATGAGGAGGGCGGTTCTCAGTTCTCGGCTCTGAGTTCTCAGTTGTGCTTCGCGGATGATGTTCATGGCTTCGCGGGCGAGGGATTCCAGCTCGCGCGTGGGGAGATCTTTTTCGCGGAGTTGGATGTAGTCCACGCCGGCGCGGGCGGCTTCGGAGATTTTCTCCAGCAGGAGGCGACGGCGGATGCGTTCGTCTCCGGGGAAGGCGGCGCGGTCCGTGATGTAGTAGAGAAGGCAGCGTGCTGGCATCAATTTGGAGTTTAATGCAGGCTGCCGGCTCGCGGACTAGGCTTTCAAAATCCTAAAACCACAGAGGACACTGAGGACACGGAGAGCAATCCCGACGCGAACGCGCTAAGGCCGGGTCTTCGCGATGTCCGGGAGAACCTCGCCTACTTTCTTGGGTGTGCCGCCGAGGTGGTGTTTCGTGAGGCCGTCGCGCAGGAACTCGAAGGCTTCGTCGGGACTGTCGACGATTTTGAACTGGTCGAGGTCTTGCGGAGAAATCGTGCCGGCGTCGACGAAGGCCTGGAAGTTGAGAATGCGGTTCCAGTATTCGCTGCCGTAGATGACGACCAGGATTTTCTTGGCCAGTTTGTCGGTCTGCGCGAGGGTGAGGATTTCGAAGAGTTCGTCCATGGTGCCGAAGCCGCCGGGGAAGATGACGAGGCCCTTGGCGAGATAGGCGAACCAGAATTTACGCATGAAGAAGTAGTGGAACTGAAAGTTCAGCGCCGGAGTGATGTATTGGTTGGGACTTTGTTCGAAAGGCAGCTGAATGTTGAGGCCGATGGTCTTTCCTCCGGCTTCGTGGGCGCCGAGGTTGGCGGCCTCCATGATGCCGGGACCTCCGCCGGTGGTGACGACGAAACGGCGGCGGCGGGCGGGAATCTGGATCGACCACTTGGTCAGCATGTGCGCGAGGCGGCGCGCGTCTTCGTAGTAACGGGCCATGTCGACGCCGGCCTGGGCGCGTTTCAGATCCCTTTCCAGCTGCGCGACGGGCTTGGCGGCGTGATTCTCCTCGATCGCCGCAAGGGTGTTCGTGGCATCCTGGCGTCCCTGAAAACGGGCGGAGCCGAAGAAGACGACGGTGTCCTGAATCTGTTCGCGGCGGAAGCGGGCCAGGGGTTCCTGATATTCCGCCAGGATGCGGAGGATGCGGCCGTCCGGGCTGTTGAGGAACGGTTCGTTCTGGTAAGCAACCGGGGCGGATTTGAGATGGTCAGTCATAGAGAAACTCGCAAAATCTTGGTGCGAAGCGCAGGGCATCAGAGTACCGGAGCGCATGGGTCACGGGGAATGGGCAACGGGGCACTCCGGCCGGACTCCGGTCGTAATGGTGAACTATTGTTGCTCGTGGTAGTGCAGCGCCTCCCAGAAACCGATCCAGATATCGAGCAGGCCCAGGCCGCTGCAGATGCCACGAAAGAAGCCATTGGAAACCACCGAGCGGAGGGCGGGAAACGAAAGCAGCAGGTAGTTGTCGGTCCACTCCGGGGTCCAGGGAAGAATGATCAGCAGCACGCCCGCGACGGCACTGATTAAAACAAAGAGAAAGACGGAAATACGGTGCATCCAGACTTGCACGGGGCCGTGGGACTGGCGAGTTTCCGCCTCGAGCGCCGGATTGAGAAGCGCGGTGCCCGACTCAGCCTGGGTCGGAGCTGGTTTTGTGACGTCGCCGGGAGCACTGGAAAACGGAGTGGGGTCAGTCATTCGGGGCAGCTCCGGCACCGCGAAGGGACAGCACGAAGATCACGGCGGCGTGCACTGCACCCCGGATGAGGGAAATTGGGGACGAAAGCCATCGGGCTATTCTACGACTTCAGGGCCTTAATGCGCTCGGCAACGTCGCGATAGTCGATGTTGCTGCCGTAGACGTCCATGAAATGCTTGAGGGCAGAGGCCTTGTCGCCGGCGGTTTCGTAAGCGGAAGCCAGTTCGTAATGGAGCGCGACACGGGTTTCGCCGTCAATGCCGGGAACGGCGAGAGCCTTGTCATACCAGCGGACGGCGGCCTCGGGCACGCCTTTTTCGAGGAAACACTGCGCCAGCCAGGTGTAAGTCTGCATGATCTGCGGGAAGGGACGTCCATGATCAAACGACTGGCAGGCCTTTTGCAGCTCTCCGATGGCCTCATCGAGCAGACCCATTTCGCGGAAAGCGATGCCGAGATTGTAATGCGTTTCCGGATCTTCGTCGGCGGACGCCACATCGGATTCGAGATCCTGCTTGAGTTCGCCAAACATTTCGGCGAGGTCGATGCCCGCGTCTTCGGCAAACGGAGAAGCCTTTTGGGCCGGAGGGGCAGGCACGTGGGAAACGGGGATTGCGGCCGGCTGCGGCCGGGGGGGCTCGACGGGCGCGTGCCAGGCTACCGAGGCCATTGCGGGCGGCGCGGCCGCTGCGGAGGCACTCTGCGGCGCAGGCGGCGCGACATGGTTCGTCGCTGAGGCCGAGGCGGCAGCGCTGGCAGCCATCGGCGGAATGACTCTCGGAGCCACGACGGGCAAGGGAACCGGCGGTGCCGGCTTAGCGGCAGCGACCGCAGCGGGTGCCTGCGGCTTGGCCACAGGCGCGGCCTTCAGGAAGTCTTCGCCGAGGGACGCCTCGATATCCGCAACAAACTCGCCCAGAACCGGCGCGGTTGGCGCAGCGGCGATCACGGCTTCGGTATGCGCGGCTGGGGCCATCGCGGGCTTGGCCGATGCGGCGGGCGGCGCGACCGGCTTGGTCACGGTGCCGGGCAGGAAGCCGTCGCCCAAGGAAGTTTCCAGATCGGAAACGAATTCGTTCAGAACGCTGGGTTCAGGCGCGGGCACGGGCGCGGGCGCGTGCACCCCGGGCTGCGGCTTGGTCTTGACCGGCGCTTGGGCAACAACAGGAGTCTCCACGACCACTGGAGGCTCCGGCTCCGGTTCGGGTTCCGGCTCCTGCTCGACGACCCCGGCTGGAGCTTCTTCGACTGAGATCTCCTCCACCGGGATCTCATCGGCCGGGACTTCGACTTCGATCGTCGGAATATCGTCGGCGGTAAGTTCTTCCACCACCGGTTCGGCTGCGACGGCGGCCTCTGCTTCGGCGGCGGGAATGGCAGCTTCCACTTCGGCGCGAAGCTCGTCAATTTTGGCCTGATCGCTGGTCAGAGTCTGGAGCTTGGCCAGGGCTGCCATGGCCTGCTCTGGCATGCTATGAGCCAGATAGAAGCGAATCTCTTCAACGGTCTCGTCGGCCTTGCTGGACTCGGCAACGTCATGATCGCCCACGGCGCCGGCGACCTGGACTTCGGCAGATTCTACCGCGGGAGCATCGGTCTCCACGGTGAGAGAGTCATCCCACTCCGAGGAGAGATCGATTTCCTCGGAGGCCTCAGCGGGTTCGGCCGAGGCAGTTGCGGATTCATCGACAACGGCAAACTCGGGCTCGGCGGCGGTGGGCCAGGCCTGCGCCCCAGGGGCAGCTTCTTCCTCGGGCGCTGCTTCTGGCTCGACTGCTGCCTCTTTCGCGGGAGCTTCGTCGATCGAAAATTCCGGGACCTCGCTCTCTGGCGGCTGAAAGTGGGAAGCGCTCGCCTGTGGAGCATCCAGAAAAATGTGGGCTTCGTCGGCTGGGCCTAGTGTGGGAGCCGAAGAACGTTCCTCATAGCGCTCGGCCAGCTCTCCGTAGCGCGAGGCCTCGTCGGGATACTCAGCTTCGGAGTAGAGGGTCTGCAGAGTGCGGCAGCAGAGCGCGGCCTCGGCAAAGCGGCCGGCGCGGGTGTGCAGAGCGGCCAGTCGCTGGTTGATGCGCAGATCGTTGGGCGCCAGCGGCAATGCTCCGACCAGAGGTCCGAGGGCCTTGGCGGGCATGTTGTAAGAGATGAAGAGTTCAGCATCGGTCAGGGCGGAGCGCACGGCGAGCGCAATCTCGTCGGTATAGTGCTGGTGCACGGAAGGCGCGGTCGCTTCCAGATCGTCGATGAGGACGACGGCCTCTTCCGGCGTGATCAGCTTGCTTCCGGAAGTGCCGCCGATCTGCCCGACCACCTGCTGGTAATTCTGCATGTGCAGGGGGTTCTGCGGTTCGACGGTGGCCAGCTTCTGGTAAAGATCGCGAGCCCTCGGCAGGTCCCCGGCTTGCACGCTGGCATGAGCCAGCAGTTCGATGACTTCGCTGACGTGCGTGTTCTCTCCGGCTTTGTGGAACAGGTCCAGCAGTTTCTGCAGAGAGTCGGGATTATCGCGTACGTGCCCGATGATGGTGTGCAGGCTCTCGAGAACCTTGTCCGAGTTTTCCGCCAGCAGGCGTTCGGCGTGCTGGTCGAAAACCTGGAGAGCGGTCTCGTACTGGCCTGCCTGCATCAGGGCGTCGGCGAAACTGGAAATCGCCGGCAGATCGTTGTGCACGGTCAGCAGTTTGTTGGCGACGGTTCCGGCCTCGGAGAGTTGTCCGGCCAGCAGGTAAGCCTTGAGCAGATCGCGGAGACCGTCGGGATGGGAATCGATGTCGGAGATTTTTTGCAGAGTGGCAACGGCTCCGGCAGCGTCGCCGGACTCCAGCATGTTCTTGCCCTGCATGAGCAAGGCATAAGTGTTGCCCGGGTCGAGAGTCAGCATGCGCTGCAGGACTTCATCGGCGCCGCTGAGCGAACCTTTGGAGCGCAGGCTTTCGGCGGCGGCCGAGAAAATCTGCCAGGCTTCCGCTTTCTTGCCCAGACGAATGTACACTTCCGCCAGGCGGACCCGCATGGTGCTGTTTTCCGGGTCCATCTCGAGAATCTTCTGGAAGATGCGGACCGCGTTATCGAGTTCGTTGGCCTTCAGGAATTCTTCCGCCACCTGCAGATACTGGGCGCGGGCGTCATTGAACAGGCCCTGCTGGCTGTAGAGTTCCGCCAGTTTCAGCAAGCTCTCGAGCGACGGTTGGAGCTTGCAGATCTTCTTGTACATCGCGATGGCCTTGACCGTGAACCCCTGGCTGGCATAGGCATCGCCTACAGTCTTGAAGCATCCGGTAGCTTTATCGGTTTCGCCGAGGCGGGAGTAGAGATCGCCGACGGTGTTGGTAACCGTCAGATCCTTGGCATCATTCTTGAGAACCTTTTCGTACTCGGAGATGGCATTCTGCAGTTTGCCCTGCTGGACATACTTCTCCGCACTGGCTAAAACCTTTTGCTTGTTGAAACCAAACAATGCCATAAGAGTACGAACTCCAGAGCCTGGTCTTGAATACAGAACCGCGGAACGTTCGGGGAAACGGTTCCCGGTTACTGCCCTGAGGGTCATGTCACATATCGGCAGATGGACCGACCCCACAAGGCCAATTGTACGTCTGGAAGTCATGAACCGCATGGTTACCAAGGGTTACCAAAAGGGAGTGTACGAACGGGTTACCAAGGGAATCAGCGGAAAGTGACGGCCGATGCAGGGAGATATATGGCTATTCCCTTGATGAATGGATTGCGAAGGGCGAATGCACAGATAAGAGCGCAAGAGACACCCACGGGCGCAGATAGAAGGGTCTAAAGGCCGTTAAGTGACGGTGGATTTTCGACTCGGTCGAAGAACGGGAAGAGGAAGCCAAGAAAGAATCCCCGCAAGCGCAGATTCCAGCAGTAACCTCTTGGTTGATCGGATTCGACGCCTGCGCAGGTTCAACAATGCGCTCCCAGCGACAAAGCCAAAAGATCTGCAGGATACCGCCGTGATCGGGCATAACCAGAAGGCGGTCCTGCCGGTGTCCAGCACACTGGGTGACATCGTTCCCCTGATGGGGTTCAACGAGCTGAGGGTAGCGATTACCAGGGCTGAGACCAAGGTAGCGAGGAACGCGGCCAACGCACCCGCCTTCAAAACGGCTATCTGAGGGCGATTTTCGGTGCGAGCCAGTTCCATCTAGAGACGCTATTCTAGCGCTCGCTCAGCAATCGTCGTTCTCTGTTTCGCCGGTCAAGAAACGACAAAGTGCTCGGAGGTAACTTCTCGCCAGAGATCCGACGCGGAGGACCATGAGGAGTAGAAAATACCTCGTGCGGTGTCGGTAGTCTTAGGCCGAGGCCGGAATATGCCCGCATGTCGTGCGACGCTGGCTGCTCTGTTCCTGGTTTTTTCCTCAAGCTTGGCCTTCGGGTGTTCATGCTCCAATCGCACCCCGATTCAGAAGACGTCTGAGCGGTATCGCGAGAGGGCTGTGTTCACGGCCTCATGTGGTCCAGTTGATGGGGAGAATCTACAACTGGGACGGTAAGCGAATGTCGAGCCAATGATGTGCTGATAATGATGTGCTGATAAGGAACTACCTCCTATCTGGACGCCTACTGCCCGGCCTTAACCAGTACGTCAATCTCAAGTTGGTCGATGCCCACGGCCAGGCGGAGGAAATACGTAGCGATGGGATCCAACCAGACGGCAGATTCTACTTCGTCAATGTTCCGGACGGGGAATACCTGCTGGACACGACGACTTGGGTGAACGGTGCAGGGGGCGACTTCTACTATCCCGGCAGGAACGATCGCAAGAAGGCCGTGCAGATACAAGATCGCAAAACCACAAGGTCACCAGGGTTGGCGAACTTAACTTCAATCCGGACGCGCTGCCTCTGGTTCCGATCGCGTTGGCGCTTGATCCGCCGATCGATTCCGGCCGGTTTTCGTTGGCGGATTCAGCTGCTAAGCTCGAATTACATTGCCACCGAGGAGCGGTGGACGCCCGGCGGAAAGTTCGTGCTTCCCTATGAGGTGCGCGGTTGGTCCCACGGCACCCAACTCTACGGTTACTCGAATCATCCGACCGAGTATGGCGCCTGCACCTCGGAACCCACTCCGGTGACTGCCAAGACCGGCTTAAGCGTGATTCATATGAGTGTTCCAGCCGAATGTCGATAGGCCACGGATAGTGCAAACGCACTATTTGGAGATTTGTCAGGCCGGTGTATTTTGACAAGATTGATTTTGAGTCCGACGTGGGGAACAGGAGAGGTATGACCTGGATTCGAACCGTGCCCCTGACTGAGGCCGACAGGACGCTGCGGCAGGCGATTGAGGGGGAGAAGCTGTTTTATCCCAAGGAGTATGCCGATCCGGTGCATCCCGATCCGTCGGGGGCGTCGTCGATTGTGGGGTCGCATACGTTGATTCCCGAGGCGCTGTATCACGCCTTCAGCACGTTCGGAGCGCTGATGTCGCCGGAATTGCCCCTGGAGCGGCGGCAGCACGAGATGATCGCCACCATGGTCTCGGTGACCAACCGGTGCGTGTATTGAATCGACTCGCACGCAGAGTTTCTGCGTAGGGTGACGTTGGATAAGGAATTGGTGGAGGCGCTGGCGAAGGACTATACGACCGCGCCGATCTCCGCTCAGGATCGCGTGATGCTCGATTACGTGGTCAAGCTGACCAAGGATGCGACCAAGGTCTGGAAGGATGACATCGATGGACTGCGAGCCGCGGGGTTCGACGACCGCGGAATTCTGCAGATCACGCTGATTGCGTCGTGGTTCAACTATATCAATCGCGTGGCGGATGCGTTGGGGGTGGGGCGGGAGTGAAGCTCCCGTGATCCCAATCTGGAGATCCCTAGGCGCTATCTTTCGGGCGGGCGCGGAGGGGTCCTTCGACTGCGTCGCCGTCCGCTTCGCGACGGCAACTTCGCCGAGGATGACACCTGTGGTTGAGCGCTAGCTAAGCTAGTACTTAACCCCTGAATCTCGCCCGTCGATGGACCATCCACGAATCCCGTGCGCGTGCCCGGATTCAGGGCGATATGCATGGCAATCACACTCGACGCGTTGGAGAAAATGAATCCATTCAGAGTCCCCTGGAGAATGCCGCTGGTGTCGTACACGTAGATCGTGCTGCCGGTGGCCGTCGAACTGGAAACGGCTTGCGCCACGAAAAGCAGTTTGTGGGTGGCATCAAACTCGCCGCCGCCGCTGAAGATTTGCTGTTCGCCGGAATTCGGCAGGACCACGGTGAACCCGGTTTGCGTGCTGAGATCGGCCAAGCCCATGACTGGCAGGCAGCCAAAGCATCCGTCGCCTCCTCCGAGAACCGCCTGGTTCGTTACTGTGTTGTACGCCATGGGCGGCGGTACACTGCCGAAGTTGAGGGAGTCCGTAATCTTGATAACCGGCCCAAAGGTATTGGCGGCGACGTCTGATTTCTCCTGGGCAGGCAGAGCGATGGCCGACGCCGCCAGCAGGCACAAGAGCAGAGTGCAGGTGCGGTGGGTGTGCATCCTCCTATGTCGCACAACCGGATGAATACGGCAAGTTCTTTGTGTAGCCCGGTGTGGCCCGGGCCGTCCCGCCCGCGGGTTGATAGGGCAGTTTGAGAACTGTACTACTAACCGCTCTTCGGGCGAACGGTTCTACTAAACTTGAGCCTGGACAGAGGAACCAGCTCGAAGTCCATTCGTTTGCCAACCATGGCCGAATCGATTGCAGAATTCTTCTCGGAACATTTTCAGGCGCACCGGCAGGAGCGCGCCTACCGGCAGCGGCGCGGATACCGGACTGAATCGTTCACCTATGGTGAGGTCCTGGAGATGGCCTTCGGCTTTGCCCGCAAACTGGACGCGCGGGGGATTGCGAAGGGCGATCGGGTGATGGTGTGGGGGGAGAACTGCGCCGAGTGGGTTGCGGTGTTCTTCGGGTGCGCGCTGGGCGGCGTGATCGTGGTTCCGATGGACGAGGGATCCGCGGCCGATTTTGCGATGCGGGTTTTTCAGCAGGTCGAAGCGAAGCTACTGGTTGGGTCGCGGCGTCATGTGCATGAGTGCGCCGCGGCGGGACATTCGATTGCCACCCTGAATCTGGAGGATCTGGCGCAGGCGGTGAGTCGTGAGCCAGCCACGCCGGTCAAGGTCGCGCTTGAACGCTACGACACCCTGCAAATTGTCTTCACGTCGGGCACGACGGCGGAGCCCAAGGGCGTGGTCATCACGCACGGGAATGTTCTCGCGAACATCGCGCCGCTGGAGCGGGAGATGCGCGGGTACATGAAGTATGAGCGGCTCGTGCATCCGCTGCGATTTTTGAACCTGCTGCCGCTTAGTCACGTATTCGGGCAGTTCCTCGGCATGTTTCTGCCGCCGCTGCTCGGGGCGACCGTGATCTTTCAGGACGAACTGAAGCCATCGGAGGTCATAAACACGATCCGGCGCGAGCGCGTGTCGGTGCTGGTGAGCGTGCCGCGGGTGCTGCAGTCTTTGAAGCAGAAGATTGAGCGCGATTTGGAAGACCGCGGAGAGCGCGAATCGTTCCGGCAGCGATTTCAGTCAGCCGAGAAGCAACACTTCCTGCGGCGGTGGTGGACGTTTCGCGCCCTTCGCCGGCAGTTTGGCTGGAAGTTCTGGGCATTCATTTCGGGCGGCGCGGCGCTCGACAGCGAAACTGAAGAATTCTGGGGACGGCTGGGCTACGCAGCGATCCAGGGATACGGACTGACGGAGACGACCTCGCTGATCAGCGTGAACCATCCCTTCCGGCTGGGAAAGGGATCGATTGGCAAGGTGCTGCCGGGACGCGAAGTGAAACTGGCGGAGGACGGCGAGATTCTGGTGCGGGGCGGAGGCGTGTCTTCTGGATACTGGGGCGCGAGGGGCACGCAGACGGTCTCGGACGAAAGTAACCCGGATACGCAAGGATGGTACCGCACCGGCGACATTGGCGCGCTCGATGACGCCGGCAATCTGTATTTCAAAGGACGCAAGAAGGAAGTGATCGTGACGCCGGGTGGGACGAACGTGTATCCCGACGATCTGGAGGCGGCGCTGCGCCGGCAACCGGAAGTGAAAGATTGCGTAGTCGTAGGGATGGAACGCGGCGGGAACGCGGAGCCGTGTGCTGTGGTGATTCTGCGGGGCGATCCAAAGCTGGAAAAAGTTCGGCTGGAAGAGGTGGTGCAGCGGGCGAATCAATCGCTGGCGGAGTATCAGCGAATGCGCATGTGGGTTGAATGGCCGGAGGAAGATTTTCCCCGGACGAATACGCAGAAGCCGCGGCGGAACGCGATCCGCGAAGTGGTGCTGGCGCGGATGGCTGAGAGGCCGGCGGGAGGTGGCGCGAGCAGTCCGCTGGCGGAGTTGGTTGCGCGGGTGACGGGACGGTCCGTGGGCGCGTTGCGCGAGGACGCGAATCTGGACTCCGATCTGGGGTTGAGTTCGCTGGATCGTGTGGAGTTGCTGAGTACTCTGGAGGACCGCTATCAGGTTGATCTCAGCGAGACTCGGTTCAGCGCGGTGCGAACCGTAGGAGATCTGGAGCGCATGCTGCGCGGAGAAGCAGCGCCGGGGGCGGCGTATCACTATCCGAACTGGACGTTGCTTTGGCCAGTAAACTGGCTGCGGCTTGCGGTGCATTATCTGCTGATGCGGCCCGCCATTATTTTGATGGGCTGGCCGAGGATTGCAGGACGCGAACGCTTGCGCGGCGTGAGCGGACCGCTGCTCGTCGTCTCGAATCATGTGGGAGACGTCGATGCGGGATTTATTCTGACGGCGTTGCCAGCGCGCTTCCGGCACCGCTTGGCCACTGCAACCGGTGGGGAAGCGCTGGAAGCGTTGCGAACTCCTGCGCTGGGCCGGGGATTTTTCGCGCGGATTTATGACCGTGTGCAGTGGATTTTGGGAGTGTCGCTGTTGAACCTGTTTCCGCTGCCGCGCGAGGCTGGCTTTCGGCGAAGTTTTGCGTATGCCGGCGAGGCAGTCGATCGCCGCTACAGCGTGCTGGTTTTTCCCGAGGGACGCCACACGACCGATGGGAAGATGAATCCCTTTCGCGCGGGAGTGGGGCTGCTGGCGGGCAATCTGGGCATTCCGGTTTTGCCGATGCGCATCGATGGACTGTTTGAAGTCAAGCACGCGGGCCGAAGGTTCGCGGCTCCGTGGAAAATCAGCGTCAAGATTGGACAGCCGATGAGGTTTCCGCCGGGGACTGATCCGCAACAGATCGCGGCGCAGTTGCAGACGGCCGTGGAGCGGCTTTAGCGAGCTTAGAAAGAATTTGCTCGCGCACAGAAAGCGGGCGGGGGCGCCCGCGCCACAAACGCCGATTGAAACGGAGCCAGCGCTGTGTTCGTCGTTTTAAGAACGAACACAGCGCCTACGATAAAACGACTACTCGGTCGTCGAAGCCACTGCGATTGGCAGTTCAGTCGATGGTCACGGACTTGGGCGCGGACGGAATCCCGTTCGTGACGACTTCCAGGGTGGCAGCACCGAGAGCGATGGTCGACGGAAGGTCGAACTCCGCGCCCGTAGGTTTCGTTCCGGTTTGCACGCCACCGAGCCAGTTGTGCGCCACTGGAGTCGGTGATGCGAACCAGCGGGAAGTTCGTGGCGCGCTGGTTCGCATCACCGTAGTACGAACCGAACGTCATGCCGTTGCACTGAGTGCCAACGATCTTGTTGTTCTTGCTGCCGTGGGTGAGAGTGCTGGCGACCGTGGTGATGGTGGGAGCACAACCCGCACACGGGCTTCCGGAGGGTTGCTGCGGTTCTAAACGGTTCGCCCGCAAAAAATTACAAAAGATTTTCTGCGACGCGACGAATGTCGCAAGAAATTGCACACGGGAGTGCGGACAGTTTGGCAGAGCGAGTGACGATGTGCTTCCTGCAACCGCCTCGGGGACGGAATGCTCGGAGTCGAAAGACTCGCTGCAGATGTGCGCGGGCGGCAAGTCCACGCGCAGGTTTATTCTTCGTCCACCTGCGGTTCGTCCTGATGCAGATCCGCTTCCAAGTGGACTTCGGGAACTTTGGCTTCGCGCAGCAGACGATTGAGCGCGGGCAAGTCGGTTTTTTTGAATTCACTCCAACGTTGCAAGGCATCGCTGCTGTCATGTTCTGTCGCCGACAGCGCTTCCATTTGCGCAGAAGTTGGTTCGGCATCGGCCTGCCACACTTGCTGGTAGATCGTGCTGGCTTGGCCGTTGAGCCGGCTCAGGGTGACTTCCTGAGAAGGCGGAGCGAAGAATCCGCCGGGAGCACCGAGCAGAGCGGTGAGTTTCTTCGCGATCACCTCGACGGCGTCTTTAGTCGGGGCCTTCGTCTGCGCGTTCAGCTTTTCGAACTGCGCGCGAATCGAGCCACCCTGCAGAAGCGCCTGTGCCGATTCAGTCATGATGGACGCCATGCGCATCTCCGCCTGGAATTTTCTCTCGAGGCCGGGCGCTGGAGTCTTGACCCGCGGATCCATCTTGATGGTCAGCGGCGCGCTGGAAGTCTTTCCGTCAACCGTTAGCCGAACCGTGTAGGTTCCCGGCAGGACCGTCGGTCCCAGAGGCAGACGGGGCGTGTCGTGCGGAATCGCGGAGATGGGATAGTCATGCCGTGTCGCAGTCGGCGGAGGATAGTGCAGACCCCAGACAAAGCGATGCATGCCGACTGCGGTCGAGAGTTGCCTGGGCTGGCGTACCCAATAGAGCGGGATCAACTGCTTTTGTAATTCTTCCGCAGTGATGTCGGGCTTATCGGTGTTGGTGAAGCGGCGCACGAGATGCCCCTGCGCGTCCAGAAGTTCGAGGCTGACCGTGGATGCCGCGGCGGGCAGGTAGTAATCGAGAATTGCGCCGTCGGGCGGATTTGTCCCCACCGGCTCGTCGGGCGGAAGTGGGGTGTCGGTATAGGTATCGCGCTGCACACGGTACGCGGGCGCGGGCGCGAAAAGATGCACGGAGTTCGCAATCGCGGCCGAAGCCTCGCGCAGAGGTGCGATGTCGTCGAGGATCCAGAACGAGCGGCCGTGCGTTGCCACGATCAGATCGTTCTCATGGATCCACAGATCGCGCATGGAAGTGTGCGGCAGATTCAGTTGCAGCGATTGCCAGTGATCGCCGTCATCGAACGAGACCCAGACGGCGTCCTCCGTGCCTGCGAATAACAACCCCTGGCGGACGGGATCTTCCCGCACCGTGTCGACAGGGCCAAAGTCGGGCAGGCCGGCGGTGATCAGCTTCCAGGTCTTGCCGCCGTCGTGCGTGCGGTAGATGTAAGGATGGACGTCGTTGATGCGGAAGCGGCTCACGGAGGCGTAGGCCGTCTGCTCGTCGAAGTGCGAAGCCGAAATCTGCGTGACCTTGCTCCAGGCGGTGAGTTCTTTCGGCGTGATGTCGGTCCAATCTTTTCCACCGTCGCGCGTGATCCAAAGCTGGCCATCGTCGGTTCCGGCCCACAGAGTGCTTACAGTTTTGAAAGACGGTGCCAGGGCATAGATCACGCCGCGTTGTTTCTCGGCGCCTTTGGGAACGAGTGTGCCCACGCTGGCGGGCACGCCCGGACTCTCGCGCGTTAAGTCGGGGCTGATTGTCTGCCAGGAGTTTCCACCATCCGTAGTCTTGAAAAGCACGTTGCTCGCGAAATAGAGCACGTGCGGATCCACCGGAGAGAACATCAGAGGCTCGGTGCGGTCGGTGCGGTACTTGGGATCGCGTACCGGAATCGGTGTAACGTTCTGCACCTCACCCGTGGACCAATGGAATTTTGAAACTTCAGTTCTGCCGCCGCCATAGATGACATCAGGATCCAGTGGATCCGGAGCCACGTAGCCGTACTCGATCACGCCCACGGGATGCCAGTCGCGGAAGGTGATGGCACCGTCGTTACCCCGGGTCGAGGTGCAGACCGATCCGCTCTCCTGTTGTCCCGCGCAAACGTGGTAAGGGAAAGCGTTGTCGGCGATCGCATGGTAAAGCTGCGCGGTCGGCTGGTTGTACCAGGAACTCCAACTCGCGCCGCCGTTCACGGTAATGATTGCGCCCTGATCGCTGACAATCAGAATAATGTTGCCGTTGTTGGGATTGATCCAGAGATTCTGATAGTCATCGCCGCCGGGGGCGCCGCGGAATCCTGACCAGGTCTTGCCGCCATCGCTCGACTTCATGGTGACGGTGCTGACCACGTAAAGCAGGTCGGGATTCTTCGGATCAACCTTGGGGATGGGAAGATCGCCGCCGCCGATGCGTCCGGAGGGACGAGGATCATTGGTGATCTGCGCCCATGAGTCGCCGGCGTCGTCTGAGCGGTAAACACTCAGCTTTCCCGAAGCAGCGGCAAGAGTCGCGTAGAGGCGACGTGGATCGCTGGGCGCAATGGCCACGTAGATTTGCGACAGATCTTTCGGCAAGCCGTTAGTCAGAGGATGCCAGGTGCTGCCGCCGTCGGTGGACTTGAAGAGTCCGCCGCCGGTACCGTTCACTTCGTTGTTGTCTTCCCACGGGCCTTCGCGAACTTCCCACATCGAGGCGTAAACGACGTCGGGGTTCGAGGGATCGATCACGACGTCAGAGCCGCCAGTATTTTCGTCTTTGGCAATCACTCTCTGCCAGGTTTGACCGCCGTCGGTCGAGCGATAGAGTCCGCGTTCTTCGCTAGGCCCGTAGGGATGGCCCAGCACCGCGGCAAACACCTTATTGGGATCTCGAGGATCGACGGCCAGTGCGGGAATTTGTTGTCCGTCGACCAGACCGAGATGGGTCCAGGTCTTACCGGCGTCGGTAGACTTGTAGATGCCGTTGCCGACGGACAAGTCGGGGCGATGCAGGCCCTCGCCGCTGCTCACATAAATGATGTTGGGATCGGAAGATGCAACCGCAATAGCGCCGATCGACTGTGTCGACTCGTGATCGAAGATGGGGTTCCAGGTGCGGCCGTAATCGTCCGATTTCCAAACACCGCCGTTCACCTGGCCAACGTAGAACACATTCGGCTGGCTGGGCACGCCGGCAGCGGCTCGGGTGCGCCCGCCGCGGAACGGGCCGATCATCCGCCAGTGTAATTCCTGGTAGGTGCTTTCGGGAACCTGCGCCCAGCCCGGAATTGTGAACAGAAAAACGGCGAAAAATACGACGAGACGAAGGACGACGTGCGATCGCTTCACTTGAGCCCCCTCAATGACCAAACGGCAAGCTACCTAGAATAAACCAAAAACGCAGTGCTCGCCGCTACCCCAAATAAGTTTGGTAGCTCTCTTGCGACGCGTTTATGATGACGGAGCTTTCCCAAACCATGAGCATTGATCGTAGCAACAAACCTCGCGCCGTTCTTGAGTGGGGGCTTCGCTGCGTCCTTGTCGTCGCGATGATCTGCGCGGTTGCGGATGCTCAGGCGCCACCTGCGAGCGTTCCCCCCGATCAGGGGCTGCAGCCAATTCTGAACTACATCTCCTCGGCGTGGGACACATTGACTCGTTCCATGACGGACTGCGTGAGTGTCGTCGATCCAAAAATCAAGGTGTCTCCGGTTCTGTATCTGCCCAAAGATTTTCCCGAGCCGACAGCGGTGCGGAGACTGGCGGCGGATTGCAACGTTCGCGTCGAACATTTGCCAGTGGAGATCCATCGCCTCGGCGAGATCGATACCGCCAAGATCCAACCGCATGGGCTGCTCTACCTCGAAAATAGATATGTTGTCCCCGGCGGCCGCTTCAACGAAATGTACGGCTGGGACAGCTACTTCATTGTTCGCGGCCTGCTGCGAGCGGGGAGAGTCGAACTGGCACGCGGCATGGTCGACAACTTCTTCTTTGAGATTGAGCACTATGGCGCGATGCTCAACGCGAACCGCACGTACTATCTGACGCGGTCGCAGCCTCCCTTTCTGAGTTCGATGTTCGTGGATGTCTATCAGGCCACGCTGCAGGCGAAGCGCGACGCCGGAAACCCCGACAGAGCCTGGCTGGAGCGGGCATACGCCGATCTCAACAAGGACTATGAGATGTGGACGCGCGATCCGCATCTGGCCGGGCAGACTGGATTGTCGCGTTACTACGATTTCGGCGAAGGCCCGCCTGCCGAGGCCGTGCAGGACGAAAGCGGTTTCTACCGCAAGGTGGCGCAATACTTTTTCTTGCATCCCGCCGAGGCCGACGACTATGTCGTAGAGACCCAGCCGGGTTCAAACGAAATTGTCCCAGCACAGCCCGTTGCGGGGTCGCCGTATTCGCTGCAGGTTTGCGACCTGCCGTTGACCATGGCGCGTGCGGAGTGCGAGAAGGGGAAGCAGTTCAAACTCAGCGCGGATTATTACAAGGGCGACCGCTCGATGCGGGAGTCCGGCTTCGACGTGAGCTTTCGCTTCGGCCCCTTCGGTGCGGCGACGCATCACTATGCGCCTGTGTGTTTGAACAGCCTGCTCTACAAGACGGAACAAGATCTGGAGCAGATCAGCCTCTGGCTCGGCCACGCCGAAGACGCGAAGAAGTGGATCCAGCGGGCGGAGGCGCGCAAGAAACTCATCACGCATTACCTGTGGAATCAGGAGCAGGGACTGTTTTTCGACTACAACTTTCAGACAAGCCGGATGTCCAATTACAAGTATGCGACCACGTTCTATCCGCTGTGGGCGGGGCTGGCGACACCGGAGCAGGCCAAGGCTGTGGCCGGCAATCTGAAAGTGTTTGAGCGCCCCGGCGGATTTCCCATGAGCGCGCAGGAGTCCGGCACGCAATGGGATTTACCCTACGGCTGGGGGAACATCGAAATGCTGGCGATCGATGGTCTGCGGCGGTATGGCTACAACGCCGACGCGGATAGAGTTTCGTACGAATTCCTGTCGACGGTCGCGGAGAATTTCCGCCGCGACGGCAACATTCGGGAGAAGTACAACGTGGTGACACGGTCCTCGGAAGCCCACGTGGAACTCGGCTATGAAATGAACGTGGTCGGCTTTGGCTGGACCAACGCAGCGTTTTTAGAACTGCTGCACGAGCTGCCGAAAGAGATGGTAGACCGGTTGGAGCAGGAGCAGAATCAGCCGCTCCCGGGGGCGAAGTGAGGTCTGGTCTAGGATTCCATCCAACCGCTCTTATTATGCCAGCTTGCGGGCGAATTCCATTTCCTTCCGCATGTCTTGGATAACCTCGCCCTCTTTTTCGTATTCCACCGCCACGAGTCCTGCGAATTTCTGCCGCCGCAGTTCCTTCATCACTTCAGGAATCCTCGATATGCCTTGCCCGAGCAGTACATTGACTTTCCCGTCCACGGCTTGAACGTCTTTGAGGTGAACCCGTTTCAGATTCGGCCCCAACTTGCGAATTGCGTCCACGGGATCATGGCCGCAGGATGCGAAATGTCCCACATCGGCAGTCGCGCCCACGGTTGTAGACAGGCCCCTGAGGGCATTCAGAACATCCTCGGGACTCTCATACGCAAATTTCTCGCCCTTGAAGTAATGATTGTGTGAATTCCAAAGCTCAACTGTTCCTGGGTGAAACGCTGATCAATACGGCCCAGCATGGCGCCGGTGGCATCGCCGGTAACATTGCGCGTTCCCAGGATCTGAGCGAACCGGACTGCGTTGTCGAGGTCGGCCTCGTCTTTGATGGTCGCGGTGTAATAGGACACGCAGCGAATTCCGGCCTGATCGAATTTGGTACGCGCCGAACGGCACAGCTCCGCTGGGGGATGGTTCATCAGCATGAACTCACCGCGGGACATTTCGATTTCCTCGACGCGAAGAGCTTTCAACTGGGCGATCATTTCGTCCAGGGAGAGATTGTGATAACTGTAAGTGCCGATGCCCAGGTTGAGCCTGGTTGACGCCTGCCAGGCCACCGACGTCGCGGCCAGACCGGCGGCAAGCGTTTTCACAAAATTTCGTCTCGTGACCGGGATTGTCGGCCTCAGGGAGAGCTAATTTCGTGGCAGGGGGCGCGATGTTAGATCGGCATCCTTCAACTTCATGGCCCACTCAATGGCTGCTGTGATCATCTGCTGAAATTCCGGCTTGTCCCAGTTCTCATCCACGTGGCCCAGCGACGTGTAATAGACACGTCCCTTGCCGTACATCTTTGCCCAAGTGACGGCGAAGTCGCCATCGGTGCGGTGGACATTCTTGTTCTTCATGTCGAGCTTGCTTACGTCGAGACGCATTAGGACGCGTACTTTGTCCCGCGAGTAATTGGTCATCTGATAAATCTCGTCGCGCAGCACAAAAGAAAGCGGAAACTGTTGCATCCCCGGAAACCCAGGGTCCTCCACGATAATCGGCGCATCGAACGTCAACCACGGGTGCTCGTCATAGTAGCCGCCGATCATGTCGCCGTATTCCGGCCAGTCCACGAAAGTAATGGCGGCGCTGTGCACGCCGATGAATCCCTTGCCGTCTTCGCGAATGAACGAAATGAAATCAGCCTTTTGCTGGGCATCCATTTCCAGGTCGCCCCCGGTAAAGAAAAGGACGGCATCGAAATCGTTTAAGTTCTTTGCGTTATATTCCAGTTTCTTCTTGGTGAGCGCCTCGGTGTCGGTGCGCAGAGTTGTGTCCCAGACCCCGGTCTCCTTTCCCAGACGCTCAATCGTAGCCATTGCGTGCGAGACCGCCTCGTGCCGGTATCCCTTTTCTTCCCCGATGAGCAGAAGATGTTTCCTGGCAGGCGTGGCGGAATACTGCGCGGCGCTAAAATTGCAAAGGGCGAAGCCCAGGATTACAGCCACACTGCAGGTCAGCTTCTTCATTGTGTAGCCGTATGGTAATGCCATTTGGAGAAGTTGTCAGCGAGGAGCCGCCTCTGTCCCGTAGCAGCGCGTTGACGGCGCGCGCCATCCCTCCTAAGATAAAACTCCAAATTCCCCGCGCATGATCAACCAGACCATCTCGCATTACCGCATCACCGGCCAACTGGGCAGCGGCGGGATGGGCGTGGTCTATGAAGCGGAAGACCTCAACCTGGGGCGCAAAGTTGCGCTGAAGTTCCTGCCGCCGCAAATGTCGAGTGATCAGAATGCGCTCGACCGCTTTCTGCTGGAGGCGCGCACCGCGTCGGCGCTGAATCACCCGAATATTTGCACGATCTATGCGGTTGAAAAAGCAGGGGAAGGCGCGGACGTGCAGTCGTTCATTGCGATGGAGCTGCTCGAGGGCCAGAACCTCGACTACAGAGTGATGTCCGGTGCGCTGGCGGTCGGCCCTTTGCTCGACATCGCCCTACAACTCGCCGACGCGCTCGATGCCGCGCATACCAAAGGGATCATCCACCGCGATATCAAGCCCGCCAACATTTTTCTGACGCAGCGTGGGCAGGTGAAAGTGCTGGATTTCGGTCTGGCCAAACTCACCCGTCCGGATTTGCAGATGACGACGATCGGCGCTACGCAAGACTCTCCCAGCCGGAACCTAACCAGTCCAGGCGCGACCGTGGGCACGATCTCGTACATGTCACCGGAGCAGGCGCGCGGCGAAGAACTCGACACGCGCACTGACCTGTTTTCGCTGGGCACGGTGATCTACCAGATGGCGACGGGGAAGCTGCCGTTTGCCGGAGCGACCTCGGCGGTGGTGTTTCACGCCATCCTGGAGCTGGATCCGGCTTCTCCGCTGCAGTGGAATGCGACGCTGCCGCCCAAGCTGCAGGAAATCATTGAGAAGCTGTTAGAAAAAGATCGCGATCTGCGCTACCAGTCGGCCGCGGATCTGCGCGGCGATCTGAAGCGGCTTAAACGCGATGTTGATTCTGGAAAAAAGAGCGCAGCACCGGGTTCAGCTTCGGTTCCGGCCGCGGCAGCTTCCGCGGGATCTGTCCCTTCAGTGCCGATCAGGGCTGCGTCGGGTTTGTCTCCGGCGGCCTCTCAGAGTTCCGCTGTGGTTGTGGCGGCAGGACGGCACAAGGTAGGCACCGGAGTTACTGTTCTGCTTGGACTCGGCATCCTGCTGGCCGCGGGGTACGGCGTTTACTCGCTGCTGACACGGCACCCCATGCGGCCATTCCGCAATTTCACGGTGACCAAGCTGACGGAAGAAGGTAACGCGGCGATGGTGGCGATTTCGCCCGATGGTCAATACATTCTCAGCCTGATGAGGGACAATAGCGGCCTTGCCAGCTTGTGGCTGCGCAATGTTCCGACCAATAGCAACACACAAGTCCAGCCGTCAGCCGAGGTCTACTACAACGGCCTGCGATTTTCGCCCGACGGCAACTACCTTTACTTCGTGCGCAGCGATCCGGGAAATGCGGACTTGAGGTTCTTGTACCGAGCGCCCCTTCTTGGGGGCACTGCGGAGAAGCTCGCGGAAGATGTGGATTCCAACATCACGTTCTCGCCCGACGGCCGCACGGTTGCGTTCATGCGCTTCGACAATCCGGATCCAGGCAAGTACCGCCTGATCGTGAAATCACTAGACAGTGGCGAAGAGGCCGTGCTCACCAGCGGGGCGAACGTTCAGGGACTCTCCAATCCCGCATGGTCGCCGGACGGCAAGACCATCCTGTGCGTGGCGAACCAGCCCGGCGATGCTCTTAGCGGACTCATGGCGGTCGACGCTCGTAATGGCCAGCAACATCTGGTGATGAGCGCGGATTCGGCTCTCGCCACACCCACCTGGCTGCCCGACGGTCGCGGAGTGCTCGTGGTGGATCGTGGCCGGTCCTCGAATTTCACGCAGTTTCAGATCGCCTTTGTCGCTTATCTCGAAGGACGGATGGAGCCGGTTACGCGGGATACGAACAACTATTCTGGTCTGAGCTTGGCGGCGAACGGCCAAGTGCTGGCGACCGTACTCAGCGAAGGCCGCTGGAATTTGTCGGTCATGTCTGCCGGGTCCGGAGGCGCAGACGCACGGCCGGTTGCGCCGGCGGCGGCATTCACCAATTTTTACTGGACCCACGACGGACGACTGATCGACGACAAGGACAACAGGTTGGATTGGGTCAACCCGGATTCGGGAGCGAAGGGCACTTTCGCGACCTTGCAGGATTCAGCGTCCGGCGATCCCTGGGAGTGCGCGGACGGGCGCTACCTTATTTTTCTTTCAGGCCTGCACGGCGGCAAGGGCAGCCAGAGTGTGTGGCGCGCGGATGCCTCAGGTGGAAATCTGAAGCAACTCACGCAGGGGAAGCTGGACAATTTTCCCGTCTGCGCTCCGGATTCGCGATCGGTGTATTACATGGACGGAAACGGGATCATCATGCAAGTGCCGATCGATGGAGGCGCGTCAAGAAAAGTTTCGGAGACGCCTGCCTCTGGCTTCTTTGATGTTTCTCCAGATGGCCGCACGCTGGCATTCGGCACCATCGACCACGCTGGATCCCACGAGGAAAAACTCATGCTCGTGGCCACCGATCCGGGAGGGCCAACCAGGACGATTGAGTTTCAGCGGCCGCGTTTTACCAGTCTGATCCGCTTTTCGCGCGACGGCAAGTCTCTCGTATATGCGGTTCGCGAAAATGGCGTGGACAATCTATGGCAGCAGCCCCTGGATGGATCGCCGGGCAAGTTCCTGACCGCGTTCAAGGCGGAGCAAATCTGGGACTATCACTGGTCCCCCGATGGCAGCAAACTAGCGATGGTGCGGGGGCACACCGACGCCGACGTAGTGCTGATCCGCGACATGCAGCAGTAAAGCGGGAATCCCGCTGGCTGGATGCCGCTGTGGTTTGTTCCTCGTGTTGTTCCGCTCCGTTATGCCGCGGGGCGCAGAGCCTGCGGCTGCGCCAGCTTGGGCTGTCCCCAGAGCCAGCCGACGATGGCTCCGAACACGAAGTTCGAACTGCTCACCTCACAGAAGTGCATCCAGCGTACCGAGTCCGGAAAGTAGGGATTCGGCATCAGCAATGGGGCTACCCCACTCACGAGCGTGAAGATGGCTCCCACGGCGAGCGCGCCGCCCAGGCGGGGCAGGCCGAGCATCCGCACCAGCATCAGGCACAGCACCACGAACACCGGCCCGCGCACCAGCAACTCCAGCACGAGAATCGTCGACAACGGGGGCAGACTCTGCGTCGCGTAGAAGTCCTTGATGTACGGCCAGATAATGGTCCCCGCGACAAAATACAGCACGAGGTAGGAGAGGTCGGAAACCACAAACTTCCATGCGCGCTCGCCCCGCGATTTCGCGGCGATGGGATGGAAGTGTTCCTGGGGAATGGCGGCCCGTTTGCCAAACCAGAGCATCCACACCGGGATCGAGAGAGCGGCCGCGATCGCGACTTGCAGGAGGATTCGGGGCCACGCGATGGCAGAATTCGGCAGGAAGTAGATGCCCTCAATGCCGTTGACCAGAGCGATGATCAGCGGGATCGCCGCCACCGCTGCCCCCAGAGTCCAACCGCGCCACTCGCTGCGCAAAGCCACGACCGACAACCCGGCTACTGTAACCGCATTGGTGAGGAACATCCACTGCAGAATGTGCTGCACAACATAAGCCATGGCCGCTTTGGGCGGGAGCAAGACTGCGACAAAAGCTCCGACGCAGATTTGAACGATGGATACCGCAACAAAAACGAGCAAGATTCGTAGGATCACTTTTGAGGATTTCATGACACTCCTTTCCTTCATTGTTCGAGCTCATTTTTCGTAGGTTGCGATGGCGTAATGAGTCCAATCGAGCAAAGCTTGAGTTCCCCGGATGCCGTACTCGAAGGCCAACCTTCCCGAGGCCGGCGCGGCGGTCTTTATGATTTCGAATTCCTGGTGTAGCGCGGTCAAGTACTCTTTTAGCGCGGCTTGCAGAGACTTCAACAATGTGACCGCGGCGGCCGGGCCCGCGACCGTTTCACAAAACGCAAAGCGCAGCATGATTTCCTGCTGGCCCCAGACAAGATCTTCGCGGGTGACCGGGCGCGTGATCCATTGCTTGAGTTCGGAAACACCTTTCGGAGTGAGGCGGTAGACTTGCCGCCGGCGCAGGCCGGAGCCTTCTTCGATCGCGCCGCGGATCAGGCCCGCCTTCTCCAGCCGCGCTAAAGCGGGATATATCGCGCCGGGACTATCGCTGTAGGTCTTCATCGACGTCGAGGAGAAGACCTTGCGCAGGTCGTATCCTGAAGACGGCTTCTGCAACAAGCCGAGAAGCGCGTAACCGAGCGAGGGGATCTTCGGTGACTTCATCTAAGGCACCAAGTTGAGCTCAATCTGTCTATGAATCGGGTGATCGGAGGGCTCGCCGCAGTCCAGGAATGCGGCGTCGGCGCATGCGCGATTCCGCGTCTTCACCAGGTTATCCAGGGTCGCGGACGAGATTTTCCCGTCTTTCAAACTGATCTTGATTTCGACGTCAAACGTCTCCTTGCCCACTTGGGCCACGTATTTTCCGGCGGTGTTCTTTTTCACGTCGATGAAGTTGTTCGGGGTGTCCGCTACCGGGGTCCGCATCCACGGAGCGGGCAACCTCACCTTCGGCTGCGGCGGAGGAACGTGCCGCACGAGCAAGGTGGCGACCTGATTTGAGGCATTCAACTCTTTAAGAGTGAGATCGAAATCAATCGAATCTTCGCCCAGGATCACGTAGTTTCCATCCGCCCAGGAAGCCGGGCCGCCAAACTTCACGTAGGCCTGATCACCAGCGCGCATCAGATCACTCTGCCGGATCGCAATCCAGAGATCGCTATAGAAGGTGAGCAGGTCGGTGATCGGACCAATCAGGAAGGGCTGGACCTGGCTGAGGTTGGGGATCGACGGTTGAAGCGCCGGATCGAGCGAGAGCGCTTGGCGAAAGCTCAGGCTCGACGCCGACAGCAACATGGGGGCGTTCGACTTAAAGTCGGACCAGCCATATTCTTCGACGAAGTGGCCGCTCGCGTCTTTCTTCACGACGCCGGTGGCTTGCACTTCATAAGTCCAGCCATCGTTGTCGCCCTTCATGTGGTAGGCGAGCTTCTCGCCTTCGGTGTAATGCCGGGCCAGGGGACTCTGGGTTGAGGTGGCCGGAGCCGTGCTCTGCGTTGTCGAGGTTTGAGTGGACGCAAACCGCGGCGCCAAGAGCACACCCAGAAGACTGATCCCCAGCCGCTGCAAAGTTCGTATGGAGCGATTCATGCCAACGCCTCCCCCCCGCGTATAGTACGTCACGTACTATACGCAGCGTACTATCGAAAGTCAAGGGCAAGAAACTAAGGGCGGCCATCGCTGGCCGCCCTCATTTTCGAATTGTTACTCGGAAGCGGTGTTAGACGCCCTTGACGTTCTCGGCTTGCCAGCCCTTGGGGCCTTTGACCACGTCAAACTGTACTTGCTGACCTTCCTGCAGGCTGCGGAAGCCACTAGCCTGAATGGCGGAGAAATGCACGAAGACGTCCTCGCCGTTCTGGCGGCTGATGAAACCGTAGCCCTTGGCGTCGTTAAACCACTTCACTGTTCCTGTTTCCATGATGTTGCTTGTTCCTTTTTTGTCGATGTAGCGCTGAAACTTTCAGGGTCTTCTGCAGGCAGGTCACGCGCTGGGTTAAGCGGAGATGCTTGTACTGCGAAGGAACTCTAAAGTCAAACGCAGCTAAATTGTAAAGAAAGTGCCCCCAAATAGCTACATAATTTGCTGCAGGCTATGGCTAAACAATTGATGTGGCGGATGTTATGGTTGGTTCGTCCCCGCGCACAAACAGGCCCGACTTGCGACCTTTTGGCAAAGCCTTCATCATCTAGAGATGCGTTTGCGGATTCTGCTGGTTCCGGTTTTGCTCACCGTTTCGGCGTGGGCGGGGATTGTGGACGACGTTCGCATCGCCCTGATGCAGAACAATTTTTCCGCCGCCGAGTCGGCGCTGAATTTGTATCGCAACCAGCAGGGAGTCAGCGCTGAGTATCTGGAGGCGTATTCGTGGATGGCCCGCGCCGCGCTGGACCAGAGCCAATACGATCAGGCGGCGGCTTATGCCAAGCAGACTCAGACGCTGGTGGTCGAGCAATTGAAAACGCGGCCGCTTGATGCCGAACCACGCCTGCCGATCGCGCTGGGCGCGGCGCTCGAAGTGCAATCCCAGGTGCTGGCCGCGCGCGGGCAGAGGACGCAGGCGGTTGCGCTGCTGCAGTCCGCGCTACGGACCTACGGGAGCACGTCCATCCACGACCGGTTGCAAAAAAATCTGAACCTGCTTTCGCTGCAGGGGAAACTGGCGCCGGCGCTGAAGGCTGACCAATTTCTGGGAGCGAAACTGCCGCTGCCGGCCCAGCTCAAAGGCTCGCCCGTGCTGCTGTTTTTCTGGGCGCACTGGTGCGTGGACTGCAAGGCGGAAGCGCCCATCATCACCCAGCTGCGTTCGGAGTTTGCCGGCAAGGGACTGCAAGTGATCGGGCCTACGCGACTTTATGGATACACGGCGCAGGTGGAGCATGCGTCCGCCAGCGATGAACTTCAGTACATCGACGCTGTGCGGCACCGTTTTTATAGCGGCCTGCTCGACATGCCGGTGCCTATCAGCCAATACAACTTCGACACCTACGGCGCTTCCACCACGCCCACGCTCGTGCTGTTGGACCGCTCGGGGAAAGTAGCGATGTACCATCCGGGGGCGTTGCGGTACAACGACCTGCGGGCGGAGATTGAGAAGGTTGTGGCACGGTAATTGGATTTATGGGGCGCGGGCGCCCCCGCCGGCGAAAAGCGGGCTGAGCAAAAACGCTCGCGAAGTACCTGCACGCCGCTTCCGCGTCCGGCTCAAGAAATTCTGTGCGCCGACCATTTCATGGCAAGACGCGGGCGCGGGCGCCTGCGCCCCATGATCAACTTCCTGCCACTTCCTTCAACTTGCCTGTCTTCACGTCGTAGACAAACCCGCGCACCGGAATATGCTTCGGAATCCATGGGTGCGATTTCACGCGCTGTATCTGGAGGCGCACGTTCGCTTCGAGGTCGTCGAAGGCGTGGAAGTGCGCGGGCTCGTCCGCGGAAACTCCCATCTTCCCGGTCAAGCGCGCTTTGAGTTCGTCTTCGCTCACCTTCAGCAGGCCGCAGTCGGTGTGGTTGATAATGATGAACTCCTGCGTGTCGAGCAGATGATGCGAGACGATCAGCGAGCGCAGGGCGTCGTCGGTGGCGATGCCGCCGGCATTGCGGATCATGTGCGCGTCTCCGGGATGCAGGCCCAGGCAATGCTCGAAGAGGATCCGGGAGTCCATGCAGGCGAGCACCGCGACGTGGCGCTTGGGGCGAACCGCCAGATCTCCCAGCTTGAAGTTACGCGCAAAATTCTCATTGGCCTTTAACAGTTCGTCAGCGACGGACAAGTTGGTTGCTCCTCAAAGGTGTTCGGATCCCCCCGTTGGTTGACGTTTAGTTTACCCGTTACAATCGGCGCGTGAACCTCGCGGTGAACCTTGATGACACCATCGTGGCGCTGGCCACGCCGCCCGGGCGCGGCGGGATAGGCGTCGTTCGCCTCGCTGGGGCGAGGGCGCTTGAAATCGCAGCGCCGATGTTGCGGCTGAAGCGTCAACTGGAGCCTGGGCAGGTTGTGTTTGGGGAATTGATCGAGCCAGAACCTACCGCAACGGGCATAGAGGAAGGCAAAGTCCCCACCCTGGCCGCAAAAAGCGCGGCTAGGATGCAGCACCCGGCTGTCCCCACATTTGCAGCGGGGCAGTCGGAGCGCATCGACGAAGTGGTCGTCACTTACTTTGCCAAGCCGCACTCTTACACGACCGACGACATCATCGAAATTTCCGCACACGGATCTCCGGTCGTGTTGCGGCACATGGTGGAGCTTTGCGTTGCGGCCGGGGCGCGGCTGGCGGAGCCCGGAGAATTCACCATGCGCGCCTTCCTGAACGGGCGCATCGACCTGACCCAGGCCGAGGCGGTGCGCGACCTAATCGACTCGCAGACTTTGTATCAGGCGAAGGTCGCAGCCCAGCAACTGGAAGGGGCGTTGTCGCGGTGCTTGCAGCCGATCAAGCAGAAGCTGGTGGAACTGATCGCGCTGCTCGAAGCGGGCATTGATTTCGCGGAAGACGACGTGTCGGTCATGCCGGATGCCACGATTCTCGTTCACATCGCGGCCCTGCGCGCGCCACTCGAACAGCTCAGCGCAACCTTCGCCTACGGCAAGATTGTGCACGAAGGATTGACGCTGGCGATCGTGGGCCGGCCCAACGTCGGCAAGTCGAGCTTGTTCAACCAGCTCGTGGAACGGGAGCGCGCAATCGTTACGGCGACACCGGGCACGACGCGCGATCTGGTGAGCGAAACCGTGGCGATCGGAGGCATCCCCGTCAAACTGGTTGACACTGCCGGGATTCGCCACGCGCTCGACGAAGCGGAATCGATCGGCATTCGGAAATCCATGGAAGCGCTGGCCGACGCAGACCTGGTGCTGGTCGTGCTCGACGCCTCGCTGGGGGAAACGGCGGAAGACGCGGAACTCCTGCGGCAGGCTGAGAATCAGCCGGTGATTGTGGTTGGTAATAAGAGCGATCTCGGCGTCAATGATCGGTGGTCAGTGGTGCGTGGGCAGAGAGTTCATACTTCTGCCGTTACCGGAGAGGGCATCGCCGAACTGCGCAGCGAGATTCTGCGGCACATTGGCGGAGAAGCGGGAACCCAGGCCGAGTCCGGTTTCCTGACCAATGTTCGACATAAAGGATTGATCCAAGACTCGCTGGCGGCGCTGGACGCGGCGAAGAATGCTGTCGCCGGAAAAGTCCCGCACGAGATGCTGCTGCTCGATCTCTACAACGCTCTGAGCCCGCTCGATGCGATCACCGGAGCGACTACGACCGACGACATTTTGAATCTAATTTTCAGCACGTTTTGCATTGGAAAGTAGGGATGCCAGGCTTGCTCTCAGTTTTTCTGTGCAAGCCGAAAGAGGCCAAGCCCGGTAGGTACTAGCCAGCCGAAGATGAAGACATGATGCAGAAATCCGAGTGTGTAGATCGCCGCAATCAACATAGTCCGCTTCATCGTTCCTCTCGCCTGCCAGGCGTGACCGAACGATCGCGGACCAAAATGCCGCCACAGCGCGACTGCACCGAGCCACACGATCCCGAGTGCGATCAGATTCTTAGGGCTCAACGTGCCCTCCTTCGCTACGTCTCTCTGCGCAAGTAACTAGTCGGTCATTTCGACAGTGCGCCTAGCGCTTCCCGAAACATCCCATCGAACGATCCGCCTTTGCCGTTTTTCGCAGCTACGGCGAGGGCCTTTTCCGCGGCCGCTCGTTGATATCCCAGATTCAGCAACGCCGAGAGTACATCCCCTTCCGTCGCGCTCATGGCCGGAACCGCGGGTGCCGACGCCGGGCCCACTTCTGGCAGCTTGTCGCGCAGCTCCAGCACCATCCGCTCGGCCGTCTTCTTTCCGATGCCGGGGATGCGCGTCAGGCGTGCCACGTCGTTTCCCCGAATCGCTCCGACCATCTCGTCGGCGGCCATCCCGCTGAGGATCGTGATTGCCAGCTTGGGGCCGATGCCGCTCACCGTGATCAGTTTTTCGAAAAGCAGTTTCTCTGAGGGACGCAGGAATCCGTAGAGCGCGATCAGGTCTTCGCGCACGTGGGTATGAATGTGCAGCGCAACTTCGGCGCCGATCGCCGGGAGGTCCGAGAACGTTGGCACGCTGATGACCACGTCGTAGCCGACGCCGGCCGTTTCGACGATGGCCTGGTTGGGATGCTTGGCCAGCAGCTTTCCGCGCAAGTGGGCAATCATGCTCAGGCCATTGTAGCGGGTGGGCGGGTCGCGGCTGGGTCTTAGGTCTGGGGTGTTAGGTTTAGGCTGGGGAGTCGGCTGTGCGAGTTGCTGCGCATCTCCGGCTCCCCGAGGTTGCTGAGACCTACGACCTAGCAGCCAATCCCCAACCCGTGCGCCAACTTTCCGTTTGACGAGGTTTCTTTATTCGATCATTATTGACACTGTCATGAATGACCTATTGCTCCTCTCGATGATGCTGGACAGCCCGAAGTACGGCTACCAGCTCAAGCGGGAAGCCGGATTGATCATGGGGCAGGCGTTGCACAACAATCTGGTCTATCCTTCGCTGCGCCGGTTTCTGGAGGAAGGCTGGGTCAGCAAGAAAGCAGTCCCCGGCGAGCGCGGTCAGACCCGCCAGCAGTATGTGCTCTCCGCAGAGGGTCGCCGTCACCTGTTTGAAAGTCTGAGCCAGTTCAGCGAGGCCGACGCTTCGTCGGAAGGGGCGTTCCATTTGCGGGTGGGACTGTTCCCTGGTCTCAAGCCCGAGGTTCGCGAAACCATCGTTGCGGGGCGGGAAGAGTGGCTTCAGAGGCGGGATCGGAGCTTAGCGACCCTGCAAGCCAACCTGGAGTTGGGAAAGTTTGGCGGCGAAATCGTCCGCTACCTGCGGAAACAGATCGAGGTCGAACTCGAGTGGATCCGGCATCTGCGCCGGATCGCAAAAACCATTCCGAATGATGGTCGGAGGGCCTCGTGAAAGCCCCGCTGACACTAGGGCAGATCGACATGCTTCCGTGGTACGTCTTCGCCGCGTACTGGTTGATCACGTGGCTGCGGGTAAAGCGCACCGTGGCGGCGGAAAGCCTTACCCAGCGACTGCTGACGATTCTTCCGATGGGGCTGGCGGTTGCACTCCTCTTTTCCGACTCCCTGCGAATTTGGCCGCTGCGGCTCCGTTTCGTGCCCGCTGAAGATTGGATTGTCTGGAGCGGCATCGCGTTGACCAGTCTGGGAGTTACGGTTGCGATCTGGGCGCGGTATTGCATCGGCCAATACTGGAGCGCACGAGTGACCCTCAAAGAGGGACATCGCGTCATTCGCTCGGGTCCGTACGCGTTTGTGCGGCATCCTATCTATACCGGAATGCAGTTAGCGGCCAGCGGGAGGGCCATTGTGCTCGGCGAGTGGCGGGGAGTTCTGGCCGTCGTGGTGATCTTCCTGGCACATTCCTGCAAGGCGTTACGCGAGGAAGCGCTGCTCACCACCGAACTCGGGGAAGAGTATGCGTCCTACCGGCGAGGGACGGGCTTCCTGTTTCCGCGCTTCTGGCGCCGCGACGGAATGGATAGGATGGACACTCGTCCCGGACGCTCTTAGAATCCTGCTTGGAATCCAGTTGGTCCGCGGGGGGCGCAGGTCCTATGGGGTTGGGCAGTTTCCACTTCCTTGATCGTCCGATGTTCATTGGGGCTGCGCTGCTGATTTGTGCCTCCTTCGCCTGCGGACAACCGTCTGCGCTCGATCTCGACGGCCACCCGGTGAATCCGCTGGCTGCGGATTCCAGCAAAGTTGTGGTGCTGGTGTTTCTGCGCCGCGACTGTCCAGTTTCCAGCCGCTACGCTCCGACCATTCAGCAAATCAGCAAGCAGTATGCCGACCGCGCAAGTTTCTGGCTGGTGTATCCCGACAAGAGCGAGTCGCCGCAGGCCATTCGGCAGTATCTGCAGGACTACGGCTACCATCTGCCTGCGCTGCGGGATCCGGAGCATGCGCTGGTGAAGCTGGGGCGCGCGCAGATTACACCCCAAGTCGCCGTTTTTGACCGAGGCCATCAACTGGTCTATGACGGACGCATTGACGACTGGTACGTTGATCTCAGTCGCGCGCGGCCTGCGCCAACGACCCACGAACTGGAAGACGCGATCCGGGCGGCGTTAGCTGGAAAACCTGTGGCCAAGAACGAAGTCAGAGGAGTGGGATGCTACATCTCAGACCTGGAATGAGCTCCCCGCTGCGGGGCGTGGGATGGACGCTGATTGTGCTGGCGGGCGCAAGTGCGGTGGGAACGCTCTCGGGCAGGCCGGCGGCGCGCCAGTCGTCTTCGGTTTCTGCGTCTGTACCGGCGGCGCAAGCGACTTACAATCGCGACATCGCCCCCATCCTCTTTCGTTCCTGCGCCACGTGTCACCGGCCGGGAGAAGCGGCGCCGTTCTCCTTGCTGAGTTATTCCGACGTCAAGAAACACGCGCGGCAGATTGTGGATGTGACGCAATTGCGGGCCATGCCGCCGTGGCTGCCGGAACCGCAGAAGCTGAAATTTGCAGATGAGCTTCGCCTGGCGGATTCGGAAATGAATCTGATCCAGCGCTGGGTTGAACAGGGAGCAGTCGAGGGCGACGCAGCCGATCTGCCCCCGCAGCCGAAGTTCGTCGAAGGCTGGCGGCTCGGGCAGCCCGACCTGATTCTCACCGCGACCCAGCCCCTCACCCTGCCGCCATCGGGTACGGACACATATTGGAATTTCATTTTTCCGGTGCCGATTAAAGAAACGCGCTGGGTGAAGGCCGTGGAGATTCGTCCGGGCGACAAGCGCTACGTGCACCATGCGAACATTCTCGTGGACCGCGAGGGATCTTTGCGACAGCGCGAGAGCCAACCGGGCGCGGGTTTTGGCGGCATGGAGATTCGCATCGAGTCGCGGGTGTTCGATCCAGACAGCCATCTGCTCTTCTGGAAGCCGGGAACCGTTCCCTACGTCGAGCCGGAAGGCATGGCGCTGCGCCTCGACAAGGGTGCCGATCTCATTCTCAATACTCACCTGCAGCCTTCCGGGAAGCCGGAAGTGATCCAGCCGAGCATTGGACTTTATTTCACGCCGCATGCGGCGACCAAACTGCCGATGCTGCTGCAACTCGAGAACGATGCGAAGCTCGACATTCCGGCGGGGCAGAAAGATTTTCTGGTGACCGACGACTTCACGCTGCCCATCGACGTTGAACTGATGGCGATCTATCCACACGCGCACTATCTGGGAAAAGATATTCAAGCTTTTGCCACCCTGCCCGACGGCACGAAGAAAACGCTGATCCATATTCCCCGCTGGAATCTGAACTGGCAGGCGGTGTACCGCTACGCGGAGCCGGTGCGGTTGCTGCAAGGAACGAAAGTGAGCCTGCGCTACGTGTATGACAACTCGGAGGAGAATCCGCTGAACCCCAATCATCCTCCGGCGCGGGTGGTGGGCGGTAATCGATCGCGCGATGAGATGTGTCATTTGTGGCTGCAGGTGCTGCCGGTGAATTTCGATCCGGCACAGGGCGATCCGCGCATGGCGCTGCAGGAGGCATTGGCGCGTCATAACGTCGAGAAAAATCCCGGCGACTTTGAAGCGCACTACAACCTGGCGGCGATGCTGCAGGCCAAAGACAAGCTCGACGCGGCGATCAGCGAATACGAACTGGCGGTGCGTTTGCGCCCGGACGATGCGGTCGCGAACAACGCTCTGGGAGCAGCTTTGGTGGGGGCAGCGCACCCTGGGCAAGGTGTTGGATATCTACAGGCGGCGCTGAAGGCGCGTCCGGATTATTTCGACGCTCATTACAATCTGGGCCTCGCGCTGGCCGCGCAGAACGACTTCGAGGGAGCGTCGCAGCACTTCCGCCTTGCCTTGCGATTGCAGCCGCAAGACGCCAATGTGGAGGCGAACCTGGGTGCCGCTCTGGCCGAGATGGGGCAGTTTCCGGAAGCGAAATCGCATTTCGAGCACGCTTTGCAGATTGATCCCAATCAGCCGATTGCAAAAGAAAATCTGGACGCGTTGCAGAAAGCAACGGGCGCACACTAAAAGTCAAAATCCCACTTCTCGCAAAGAACGCGAGGAATGGGGCACCCAAATGCCGGCAGAGCCGCGACGATGCTTATGTGCTCTAATTCTTGATATGGAAGCGCGATTCGTCGTTTTCTGCCTGGCGTGCAGTGTGGTATTGCTGGCAGCCTTTTCTTCCCCTGGACGGGCTCAGCGACCCGCGCTTGCCGAAGTGCCGTCCGTACCATCGCAAGCGTCTCCCGCAGCGTCTTCGGATTTTGCCGAGGCGCGAAAACTGACGCAGCAAGGGAAGCTTGACGAGGCCATTGCTCAGTTGCAAGCGCTGGCAGCCCGCGATCCCAACGCCAAAGGTCTGGCCTTCGAAATGGGAGTGGCGTACTACAAGAAAAGCGATTTCCCCAAGGCGATTGAGTATCTGAAAAAGGCGACTGCGGCGGACCCCGCGAACGACGAGGCGATCCAACTGCTGGGGCTTTCCTACTATTTAAACGGGCATCCGGCGGATGCGATTCCTTTGCTCGAAAAAGTGCAAGGCTGGTATTCGCGAGCCAACGTGGACGCGTCCTACATTCTGGGGATCTGTTACATCCAGACCAAAGACTTTCCGCAAGCGCGCAAGGCATTCGGCAAAATGTTCGATGTGCCGGCGGACTCGGCCGCCAGCTATTTGTTTACCGCGCGTATGCTGCTGCGGCAGGAATTTGATCCGGTGGCGGAAGAGTACGCGCAAAAGGCGGCGGCGCTCGATCCGAAGCTGCCGCTGGTGCACTTCCTGCTGGGCGAGTTGTATCTGTACAAATCGCGAATCCCGGAAGCGATTGCAGAATTCCAGAAGGAGTTGGCGATCAATCCGGGATATGCGGCCGCCTATTACAAGCTCGCCGACGCATACTCGCGGATTCAGAAATATGAAGAAGCTGAGCGGTTGCTGCAGCGTTCCATCTGGCTCGACGCGACGTCCACCGGGCCGTACATTTTGCTGGGGAAGGTGCTCGAGAAAAAGGGCGAGTTCGAATTAGCCGTGCGCGCTCTGCGACGCGCGGCCGCCATGGACCCCAACAATTCCATGACCCACCACCTGCTGGGCCAGACCTATCGCGACATGGGGAAGAAGGAAGAAGCAGAAAGCGAACTCAAGCTCGCGGAAGAACTGCAGACCAAACAGGATTCGCATCCGTAGTTCGCAGTGCAGTTCAGAGTGCGGCGGCCTGGTCACGGCGGCGTGCCTGAATCGCAATGTAGACATGCACCAGCGACACGGCGGCGGGTGTTACGCCCGGAATGCGCGACGCCTGGCCGATGGTGCGGGGACGCACGTGCGTGAGTTTTTCCTGCATCTCGCGCGACAGCCCGCTGACGGAACGGTAGTCGAACCAGTCGGGAATCGAGTGCTGCTCGGACTTCTGCAGGCGTTCCATGGCACGTTGCTGCTGCAGCAGGTAGCCTTCGTACTTGATCTCGGTCTCGACGGACTTGAGTTCGCTTCGTACTTCCGAAGAAAGCTTAACCACAGAGGACAGGGAGGAATCTCTAGCGAAAAACTCTGGCGTGAGTCCCCTCAGGATCGGCACGAGTTGCTCCACCTTCACTTCGGGGCGCTTCAGAACTTGCGCGCAGGTTTGGCCGACTATCGTGGCGCCATCGGCGACCTCAGATGTCTCGTCGCTTCGCTCCTCGGAATGACAGCGCTCCAACATTTCTGCCGTGATCCGCGTGTTTTCCAGAAGCTTCTTCATCGTCTCAAGCCGGTCTTGCTTCGCCTGAAAGTCTTGCCATGCCTCGTTCGCGATCAAGCCCACGCGGCGGCCGTGCGGGGTGAGCCGGCGGTCAGCGTTGTCGATGCGCAGATGCAGGCGAAACTCGGCCCGCGACGTGAACATGCGGTAGGGCTCGTTCGTGCCCTTCGAGATTAGGTCGTCGATCAGAATCGCGGTATAGGCTTCGGTGCGGTCGAGAATCAGCGGCGGTTGCTGCTTCACCTGCAAAGCGGCGTTGATGCCAGCCATCAATCCCTGGCACGCCGCTTCTTCGTAGCCGGAGGTGCCGTTGATTTGACCGCCAAGGAACAGCCCGGCAATCTTGCGGGTTTCAAGCGTGCGCTCCAGTTCGGTAGGATCGATGGAGTCGTACTCGATGGCGTAGCCGGGCCGCAGCATTTCCGCGGCCTCAAGTCCGGGGATCGACTTCAAAATCGCCATCTGCACCTCGACCGGAAGTGACGTGCTCATGCCATTCACGTAGATTTCGTGCGTGTTCAGTCCTTCCGGTTCAAGGAAGAGCTGGTGCATCTCCTTGTCGGGAAACTTCACGATCTTGTCTTCGATCGAGGGACAATAGCGCGGGCCGATCGACTGGATCTGGCCGCTGTACATGGGCGAGCGGTGCACGTTTTCGCGGATGATGCGGTGGGTTTCCGCCGTCGTCCACGCAATGTAGCAGGGGACCTGCGAGTCGTGGTGCGCAACGCGCTTGGTGCGGAAACTGAACGGGGTGGGATCGGCGTCGCCCGGCTGCGCCGGAAAGCGCGACCAGTCGATGCTGCGTCCGTCGAGCCGAGGAGGAGTGCCAGTCTTGAGGCGACATCCGCGCAGGCCGAGCTTCTTCAGAGCCTCGCCCAGCAGAACCGCGTTAGGCTCACCCGAACGTCCCGCAGGATATTGCTGCTCACCGCAGTGAATCAGGCCGTTGAGAAACGTTCCGGTGGTGATAATGACGGCGGCCGCGCCGACGGTCCGGCCGTCGCGGAGGCGAATGCCCAGAACCCGCTGACGGAAGTTCTCAGTTCTCAGTTCTCGGTGCTCAGCAAAATCGGCGCCGTTCCCCGGCTGAGAGCGGACAGCGGACAGCGGACGGCCTTCCACAATCAGATCCGCAACCTCCGCCTGCTTGATCTTCAGATTCGGCTGCGACTCCAGCACTTCGCGCATCTGCAGGCGATACGCCTGCTTGTCACATTGCGCGCGCGGCGACCACACCGCCGGCCCGCGCGAAGTATTCAACAGGCGAAACTGGATGCCGACCGCGTCAGTAATTTCGCCCATGATGCCGCCGAGCGCGTCAACTTCGCGCACCAGGTGTCCCTTGGCGATGCCGCCCACCGCTGGGTTGCACGACATCTGCGCGATCAGATCCACATTGAGCGTGTACAGCGCCGTCTTCAGCCCCATGCGCGCCGAGGCCATGGCGGCCTCGCATCCGGCATGGCCGGCGCCCACCACGACGGCGTCGAATTGTTCCGTGAATTGCATGATAAGGCGGATGGAGCAAACCTCGAAAAATCCCCGGCACCGGCTTCTTCTTTCATTTTAGCAACTTGGCGGCCACGTGTGATCTCCATCACTTGCTGGCTCAGCCTTCGCGCCCGTATATTGGGCAGTCCTATCCGAACGCCACAGGGGGCTTCATGAATACTGCGGAATTCTTTGAGCAACTGGACGCGCGCATCGGGAAGTACGACCTGCTCTGCCATCCCTTTTACAAGGCATGGTCGGCGGGCCAGCTGAGCCGCAACGATCTGCGCGAGTATGCGCAGGACTACTACCATCACGTCGAGGCGTTTCCGTCCTACCTGGCGGCACTTGGCATGCGCCTGGAAGAGGGCGAACTGCGCCGCGCGGTGCTGGCCAACCTGTGCGACGAGAAGGGCGTAGACGGGCGGCCGGGGCGGGAAGCGGTTCCCCACTCCGACCTTTGGCTCGACTTCGCTGAAGGCATGGGATCGAGCCGCAATCTGGAGTGGCATAGTCCGGTGCCCGAGATTCGGCAGCTCATCCGGCACTTTCACAAAGTAGCCAGCGAGGGCTCGCCCGAGGACGCGCTGGCGGCTTTCTATACCTACGAGTCGCAGGTGCCTCGCATTGCCAAGGAGAAAGAGCGTGGCCTGCGCGAGATGTACGGCGCCGACGACCAGACCTGCGGATACTTCGCGCTGCACGCGACTGCCGATGTCTACCATTCCGAGGTCTGGCGCAAGCAACTGGAAAAGCGAATCGCCGCTCATCCCGAGACCGCGGACGCGGCTCTGGACGCCGCCGAGAGCGAGCGCGCATGCTGTGGAAGGCGCTGGACGGCATCGACGCCCGCCGCACGGCGATGGCGGTGGCATAATCGGCGGGTTGTTGAACCGAGGCGCGAGCCAATGATTCGATAAAATCATTGGCTCATTTCTTTTTTGGAGAACAGCGACTGTGGCCAGAGACATTCCCATCGGAGCGCACGGGGACGCGGAAGAGACTGTCGAGTTCGAGCACACCCTCACGTCGCACCATCCGGAATTGCCGCCTGTGTATTCAACGCCGGACATGATCCGGCTGATGGAGACCGCCGCATTTCACGCGCTGCAGCCTTACTGTGAAGGCGACGAGATCACCGTGGGAACGTCCATCAACATTGAGCACCGCGCCGCCAGCGGCATCGGATCGCGCATCCAGGCCGAGGCCGCGCTCGAATCCTTCGACGGCCGTTTCTATAGCTTGCGAGTGACCGCCCGCGACGACGTGCAGGAGATTGGACGCGGGACGGTAGGCCGTGCGGTGGTCAGCGTGGGCAAGTTCACCGACAAAATGAAGGCGAAGGGATGAAGTCCGAGAACGGAGAACCCCCATGCGCATCGGCGTCATCTCCGACACCCACGGCCTGCTCCGGCCCGAGGCGCTTCCGGCACTGCGCGGGTCAGACCACATCATTCACGCCGGGGATGTGGGCGCGCCGGAGATTCTTGACCACCTCACAAACATCGCGCCCGTAACCGCAGTCCGCGGCAACGTCGACCAGGCAGCGTGGGCCCGTAAATTGGCAGAGACTGAAGTCGTAGAGCTCAGCGGCATTTCCATCTACGTGCTGCACGACCTGGCTCAACTGGATCTGAAGCCGGAAGCGGCAGGGGTCAAAGTCGTCATCTCCGGCCACAGCCACGTCCCGAAGCAGGAGACACGCCTCGGCGTGCTGTACTTCAACCCGGGCAGTGCTGGCCCGCGCCGCTTCAAATTGCCCGTGACCGTCGGGCGGCTCATCGTGGAGGACGGAGATGTTCGAGGAGAGATCGTAGCGATCCTAGATTGAAGGTTTCGACAGTTTCTCATTTCCAGGGAGTCATCCTGAGCGTAGACAGCTTTTCAGGCGGATCGAAGGATCTCGCGCGGACACGGCATCGCCTCTGGGGAAGTTCCCACGCGAGATCCCTCGCCGTCGGAACTGCGCCGGCAGCGGGATGACGCCTGCGCAGAAGGCCCAGTAAGTCTCAGACGCAGCAGCGCGGGGTGGAGGACCGCATCCCCTACCGCCGTTGCTACAATCCCAAAGAATGTCCATCTCCTTCCACATCGATTCCACCGTCGCCACGGCCCGCACCGGGCGCCTGCTCACTCCGCACGCGGAGATCGAGACTCCGGTATTCATGCCGGTGGGCACCGTGGCGTCGGTGAAAGGCGTGTCCCAGGACATTCTCGAGGAGTTGGGCGCGCACATCATTCTCGGCAACACGTATCACCTCTACCTGCGGCCCGGCGTAAGCACCGTAAGAAAGATGGGCGGGCTGCATGGATTCATGTCGTGGCGGCGGGCGATCCTCACCGATTCGGGCGGGTTTCAGGTTTTCAGCCTGAACGAACTGCGTAAAGTAACCGAAGAAGGTGTGACGTTTCGTTCGCATCTCGATGGCTCTTCGCACTTCTTCAGCCCGGAGAGCGCGATGGAGGCGCAGATTGGGCTGGGCGCCGACATCATCATGGCGTTTGATGAGTGCACGGAGTATCCGGCGGACCGCGCCCGCGCCCGTGCGTCGATGGAGATGACGGCTCGCTGGGCGGCGCGTAGCAAGAAATATTTCGAGGAGCACAAGCCCGAAGTTCCCTGGGGAAACGAAGTCGAGCGGACCGGCAGTGGCCATGTGGCGGCTGTCTCCACACAATCTCAGCCCGCACAATCTCTCTTCGGCATCATTCAGGGCGGGATGGATCGCGCGCTCCGAAAAGAATCCGCCGAACGCACCATCGATATCGGCTTTTCCGGCTATGCCATGGGGGGGCTCAGCGTGGGCGAGCCGCGCGCGCTGACCCGCGAGATGGTCGAATCGACGCTGGAACATCTTCCCAAAGACCAGCCGCGCTATCTGATGGGAGTGGGCACGCCCGAAGAGATTGTCGAGTACGGCAGCCTGGGCGTCGACATGATGGATTGCGTCCTCCCGACGCGCGCCGCCCGGCATGGACTGCTTTTTACTTCTGAGGGCAAAGTCTCGATCAAACAGGCGCGCTACGCCCAGGATCCGGGCCCGCTTGATCCAAATTGCTCCTGCCGGGTGTGTTTTCGCTACTCGCGGGCCTATTTACGTCACCTTTATGCATCTAATGAAGTGCTGGCACAGGTCTTGAACACGATCCACAACCTGAGTTTCTACCTTGACACTATGCGGCGGGTACGGCATTCTATTTCACTTGGGGGAGAGTCCCGTTTTCTTTCTAGTGTCTGGTCACGACCGAAACCATGACCTCCACGGACCGCCTCCCCGGATTCAAGCCTGAAAGCTGAAGGAACCCGGCCGAAGTCGATCCAAACCCCGTGGTGAAATAACAGCTCCCGCGGCGCTAATGGGCGCGGGCGGTTTTTCGCGAATCCATACGCTCAGACCTCTAATATGCAATGCTTACTGGCAGTGCAGCTCGGTGGTGGCGGTATGGGGTGGCTCGGTATGGCGCCCCTCATCTTCATTTTCGCCATTTTTTATTTTCTCTTGATTTTGCCCCAGCAACGCCGCCAGAAAAAATGGCAGGCCATGCTGGATCAGCTCAAAACGGGCGACAAGGTCACCACGAGCGGCGGCCTGCGGGGCACGATCATGGCGCTCAAGGATGATTGCGTTCATCTGCGCGTTCCTCCGCAAAATGTCGTGGTGGAAGTGACCAAAGCCTCTGTGATGCAGGTAACGACCACCGAGGAAGAAGTGAAGACAAAGTAGTTTCGCGTTCCGAGTTTCTAGTTTCGTGAACGCGGCGAAACTGGACGCTCGAAACTCGAAACTCGAAACTCGAAACCCAGTCTTTATATGAACAAGAATTCTCTCTGGAAGCTCGTATCCATCGTTGCCATCGTGCTGTTTTTCCTGTTCGGAATCTTTGGCATTCCGAAGAGTTTCACCCGCCAGGGGCTGCTCACGGCAGTTAGCGATCACATCCATCTCGGCCTCGATTTGAGCGGCGGAACCCACCTGATTCTGCAGGTTCAAGTCAACGATGCAGTCAACGTGGTGGCGCAGAATGCAAGGGAAGTTCTGCTAGAGCAGCTGCGCAACCGCAAGATTAACTATTCCGACATCACGCAGCCCGACCAGCAGAACAATCCCGACCACCTGGTGCTGAAAGGCATGCAGCCGGCAGCGCGTTCCGATTTGCTGACCATCGTGCAGGAGAAGTTGCCCGAGTACGACGTGACTGGCGGCCCGGACAATACCTGGAATCTTACGATGAAGCCGTCCTCGCTGGCGGACCTGAAGAACAAAGCGGTCGCCCAGGCCATTGAAACCATCCGCAACCGCGTTGACGCCCTCGGCGTCAGTGAGCCCACGATTGAACAACATGGAGCGGGCGGGCAATATCAAATTCTGGTGCAGCTGCCCGGCGTGGACGATTTTGGGCGCGTAAAGGACATCATTCAGTCCACCGCCATGCTTGAGATCAAGCAGTCTCTCGGCGGACCCTATCCCAGCGAGCAGGCGGCCCTGCAGGATAAGGGCGGCGTGATTCCCGCGGATGCAATTCTGCTTCCCGGGCACAACATGCCCGGCGCTGAAACAGCAGAAGGACCGGCGTGGTATCTGGTGTCGCGTATTTCTGCAGTAAGTGGCAAGGATCTGCGCGACGCGCAGCCTAGCCGCGATCCGAACGGCCAGCCCAGCGTGACCTTTTCGCTCACCGGCGAGGGCGGCCAGCGCTTTTTCAGTTTCACTTCCGCTCATGTCGGCGACAGTCTGGCGGTCGTGCTCGACAATAAAGTGCAGGAAGTGGCCAACATCAAGGAACCGATCCGCGACCAGGGTTCCATCAGTGGCGGCCGCATGAGTGAGCAGCAGGCGAAAGATCTTTCCATGATCCTGCGCTCCGGCGCTCTGCCAGCCAGCATCAAGTATCTGTCGGAGGAAACCGTGGGACCGTCGCTGGGCGCGGAGTCGATTCGCTCCGGCGTGCAGGCGACCATTATCGGCATGGTGGCAGTGCTGATTTTCATGCTGGTGTACTACCGCGGTGCAGGCATTAACGCCGACCTGGCGCTGATCATGAATCTCATCATCTTGCTGGGCTTTTTGGGATGGTCCTCCATCGCCGGGGTCAACATCGCTCTTACTCTGCCAGGAATCGCAGGTGTGATTCTGACGGTCGGCATGGGTGTGGATTCCAATGTGCTGATCTTCGAGCGTATTCGCGAAGAGTTGCGGAATGGCAAGACGCCGCCCTCGGCGGTCGATCAGGGCTTCAGTCACGCCTGGATCACGATCGTCGATACTCACGTGACCACGATCGTTTCGGCCGCGATTTTGTTCATCTTTGGTACCGGCCCGGTGAAAGGTTTCGCCACCACACTCACGTTTGGTTTGATCGCGAACCTGTTTACGGCGGTGTTTGTATCGCGTTTCATCTTCGATTGGGTGCTCAGCCGGAAGCAACGCGGCGAAGCGCTTAGCATTTAGGTGATTGAGTAATTGGGAAATTGAGACGAGCAGCGAACGCTTTAGGTTTTTGGTAATTGTCTAATTGAAAATTTCAAGATTACCCAATGTTTGCTAAGTCATAGATAGATAAGGGGCTAGATAAACCCGTGGAGTTCTTTCGCAATACCAATATAGATTTTCTGGGCAAGAAGTGGTATTTTCTCGCCTTTTCGCTAGTCTTCAGCGTTGCGGGCGTATTTTCGATGTTGTTCTGGCACCACATTCCGTGGGGCGTCGACTTCCGCGGGGGAACGCTCGTGTATGTAAAGTTCGCGCATGCGCCCGACGACAACGCGATCCGCGCCGAACTGGATCGTGCGGGCCTGCGCAATTTCAAGCTGCAGCGCTATGGTGTGGCCGCGAACAATGAGGAACTGATTGACCTCGATGTGCGCGAGACCAGCGAACAGGCGCTCGATCAGGGTAAGTTGAAGATCATCGATGCGCTGAAGACCAATGTTCCCGCGGGTAAGATCGACCTGAATAATGCCAGCTTTTTGACCGTAAAGGGCTATTTGGTGGAGAAGGATCCGATGCACTTGGGCTCCGATGCCGATCAGAAATATGGGGCACGGGCGCAGGCTATATTGGACTATCGAAACAACGTCCAGAGTGGAGTTTTGACGTCCCTCGACCAGTTGAAGGGCGCCGCCGGCGTGGATCCCGCGGTCGCGGCCTTGCTGTCGGACGGTTTCTATGTTTCCGACTACGGCATCCGTGACGTCCAGATCATCGGGCCTCAGGTCGGCAGCGAATTACGAACCCAGGCGGGATTGGCCACTCTCTATTCACTGCTGGGGATGCTGGTGTATCTGGGGTTCCGGTTTGAGTGGATTTACGGGGTCGCGGCGGTGTTGACGGTATTTCACGACACCCTGATCACGGTAGGGGTGTTTTCCCTTAAGAATCAGGAAATCACTCTAACCGTGATCGCAGCTATTCTGACCCTGATTGGTTACTCTAATAACGACACGATCGTGGTATTTGACCGCATCCGGGAAAACATTAAACTCATGCGGCGCGAGAAACTGTCCGACATCGTCAACCGGAGCATTAATCAGACCTTAAGCAGAACGATCTTGACAGCGGGCCTTACCTTCCTTACCGTACTCGCACTCTTTTTATTCGGCGGCGAGGTGCTTCGTGGATTCAGCCTCGCCTTGGTTATTGGCATCTTAATCGGGACGTATTCGTCCATTGCGATTGCCGCTCCCATTCTGGTGGCTTATCAGGATTGGCGCATTGAAAAGGGCAAGCGTCCCATCGCCATGCCGGGAAAAGCTAGGTAAGTTACCGGATGGCGCGCTGGAATTGATTGCGTTACGCCTTCTTATGTAGGAGTTAGAAGGATTTGCTCGCAGCGCCGTTCGGGCTCGGTTCGCCCGCGCAGGGCGTGCCCAAGAAACTGGGAGCAAAAAGGAAGCAGTCGGTGTCTAAATGCTCGTAGGGGTCTGAAAGAAGTAGGGGAGAATTCCAATGTTTGAAGACAGCCTTATCGAATCCGGCGGCAGGTTGAAGACGAAGCGTGGCCGCACCTCAGCGGTCGCGTTTGTGCTGGAGGTCATGATCATCGGCGTGATGGTTCTGATTCCGCTGATTTTCACCGAAGCCTTGCCCAAGGGACAAATGATGTTCCTGTTGGTGGCCCCCCCGCCACCGCCACCACCTCCACCGCCCGCAGCCGCAGTCGTGCAGCACGTAAAGATCGTCCAGACGGACATCGTCAACGGCGAGCTGCGCACACCCACTAAGATTCCGAAACAGATCAAAATGATTCAGGAAGATGAAGCTCCGCCGCCGTCGATGGCTTCGGCTGGCGTGGTGGGCGGCGTCCCGGGCGGCGTTCCGGGTGGATCGATGGGGGGCGTAATCGGCAGCGTTCTCAGCTCTACGCCGGTCGCGGTCCCGAAGATCGCTACCCCGCAGCGCGTCCGCGTTTCGTTGGGCGTTTCGCAGGGTCTCCTGATCCGCAAGGTTCCTCCGACGTATCCTCCGCTGGCGCGTCAGGCCCGAATTCAGGGCGTCGTGATTTTGCAGGCGCAAATCAGCAAAGAGGGCAACATCCAGAACCTGCAGTTGATCAGCGGGCACCCGATGCTGGCTCCGGCCGCGATCGAAGCTGTGAAGCAGTGGAAGTACAAGCCGTACCTGCTGAACGGTGAACCGGTCGAGGTCGACACGCAGGTGCAGGTCAACTTCACCCTCGCTGGGGGCTAAACTCCGCGGCGCGGCGCTTTCTTGTATTGTTGAGTAGCAGTGTGCATGGCCCTCCCCTTCCCACCTGAATTCCGGTGGCCGGGAGGGGCTTTTCAAAGCCCGGGCACGGCCGCCGTACCCCTTATCTGCATCAGGGATGGCCCGCCGGGCTCGTGCGTGTGCGGCGAGAGTCGCATACCCGCCGGTAGCCGAAATTCTTATCCGGCGTTTGGCACCACAGAGCGCATCAAAGTGTCCAAGTAAAGTAGAAAGTTCCGAGGAGGGAAAAGCAACTCATGTTCGCAACTCACGTAGCAGGAGCAATTCTCAGTCACGTTTCCGTCGCAGCCACCTGGATGGTCCAGGAAGGCGGCGGCGCCATCGCGACCGACCCATTGGGCTTGTGGAAAGCAATGGGATGGGTCGCCAGAACCGTGGTCATCATTCTCTTCATCATGTCCGGTTGGTCGATCGGCGTGATGATCGACCGCTGGATGGCCTATAGCGCGGCTCGCAAACAGTCGCGTGCATTCGCCCCCGCCGTCGCGGGAGCGTTGCGCGATGGCCGTATCGACGAAGCCATCAAGGTTGCCGAGCGCAACAAAAAGAGCCACCTGGCCAAGGTTGTGACCGCCGGCCTGATGGAATTCAAGGCTCACCAGGACAGCCCGGGCGCGATCCCCGGCGAAACCATTGAAGCCTCCAAGCGCGCTCTGGAACGCACCGAAGCCATCGTCCACGCCGAACTGAAGCGCGGATTGGGCGGCCTCGCCACCATCGGTTCGACCGCTCCCTTCGTG
>Ga0181532_10000310_pt1 | contig 51103 bp, 48 predicted proteins | sample PEATcosm2014_Bin_33_FD_119768 | JGI IMG/M metagenome (GOLD analysis project Ga0181532, IMG submission 119768) | Peatland microbial communities from MTU Mesocosm Facility, Houghton, MI, USA - PEATcosm2014_Bin11_30_metaG | ecosystem: Environmental > Terrestrial > Soil > Wetlands > Peat | place... | reverse complement strand
GTCACGGGGGAAGCCGGCGTGAATGTAGTCCTCGATGGCGCAAAGCGTCCAACCGTCCACCATTTCGCAAGCGGCGGGCGTGATACCGCGGGCGGTGATTTCTGAGACTGTCGTGGAGGCGTCGTCAACGGCATCGAAGATGGCCAGCAGAGTTTTGACGGACTCGGCCTTGCGGGTGAGCCTGACGGTAATTTCGGTGACGAGGGCCAGTGTGCCCTCGCTGCCGACAAAAAGTCCGCAGAGGTCGTAGCCCGGCGCATCGCCGTGCTTGCTGCCAACGCGCACGATCTCGCCATCCGGAAGCACAAGTTCAAGAGCCGTGACATGGTTGACGGTGACGCCGTTAGCCAAGGTGTGAGGACCGCCGGCATTTTCGGCGACGTTGCCGCCGATAGTGCAGGATTTCTGGCTGGAGGGATCAGGGGCGAAGTATAGGCCAGCGTGCTCGACGGCGCGAGTGATGTCCAGATTCACGACGCCGGGTTGGACGACGGCACGGGCATTTTCGAGGTCGAGTTCGAGGATGCGATTCATGCGCGCAAACACGAGCATGATGCCGCCGCCGCGCGCGAGTGCGCCGCCGGAAAGACCGGTTCCCGAGCCGCGGCCAACGATGGGCACATTGTATTTGACGGCGAGCTTAACGACGCGAGACACATCCTCTGTGGTGTGAGGAAAGACGACGATGTCGGGCCGCGCTTTTTCGACCGAACCGTCGTACTCATAGAGGACCAGGTCCTCGATCTTATGGAGAACATTGGAGGGACCGAGCAGGGAATTGAGTTCGCGGAGTAACGAGGCGGTCATAAATCGATTCGCAGGTACCTCCCACCACTATAGTGAGACACGCGGCATTCTGGCAACGGGAGAGTCCGAGTGGCGGTTAAGCTGTGTTAGTGTATTCTTCGGAAAATTATGAGGGAGAAGGATGGCGAAACCTAGGGTGTATTGTTCACACGAGCTGTTTGAGGACGCGCGCAAGATACTGGATGCGGCATGCGACGTGGAGTATTGGACGCAAACGGAACGGCCGCCCCGGGAAGAGGTGCTGAGGCGGGTGAAGGACAAGGAAGCGCTGGTGTGCCTGCTGACTGAAAAAGTGAACGAGGAACTATTGCGGGCGGCGCCGAAATTGCGCATAGCCGCAAATGTGGCGGTGGGCTTCGACAATATAGATGTGGATGCCTGCACAAAACGCGGTGTGGTGGCGACGAATACTCCGGGTGTGCTGGACGAAACGACGGCGGATTTCGCGTGGACGCTGATGATGGCAGTGGCACGACGGCTGGGCGAAGGGGAACAACTGGCGCGCTCCGGGAACTGGAAGGGTTGGAACCTGGACCAGCTTTGCGGGGCAGATGTCTGGGGAAAGACGCTGGGAATTGTGGGGTTTGGACGAATCGGGCGAGCTATGGCCCGGCGGGCGCTGGGATTCAACATGAAAGTGATTTATACGGATGCGGTGCGAGCGGCGGAAGAATTGGAGCGGTCAGTGAACGCCACGTTTGTGGATATGAACACGCTATTGGCGGAATCAGACTTCATCAGCCTGCATGTGCCGCTATTGGCGGAAACGCGGGGGCTGTTTGACGCGCCGAAGTTTTTCCGGATGAAACGCACGGCGTTTCTGATTAACACTTCACGCGGACCGGTGGTGGACGAAGCGGCGCTGGTGGCGGCTTTGGAGAGCAAGAAAATCGCGGGGGCCGCGTTGGACGTGTACGAAAACGAGCCGTTCATCCATCCTGGCCTGAAACGACCGAATGTGGTGCTGTCGCCGCACCTGGCTTCGGCTTCGCTGGAAACGCGGACGAAAATGGCGGTGATGGCGGCGGATAATGTGGTGGCTCTATTCAAGGGACAAATGCCGCCGAACATGGTGAACCCTTCCGTACTGAAGAAGCGTTAGGACGACAGGCGGCGCAGCGATGGCGACAGGGAAAGAAATGGCGCGCCGGATCTTCCAGCAAACACTGGCGTCGATTGATATACCGCACGTGATGGAAAGAAAGCTGCCGCGTGAGGGAACGCGGCTTATCCTGCCGGATGGGGTGATTGATCTCTCACAAATTGGGAACATTTATGTGGTGGCGATTGGCAAGGCTGCCCATGCGATGGTGCGTGGACTGGAAGACCTGCTGCCACCTGACACACGTGTGGCTGGAATTGTTGTTGCGCCGGTTGCGCCCGAACGGCCCGCAAGGGGTATGGAATATTTTGTTGGTGGACATCCAGTTCCCAATGCGGATAGCTGGAGGTCCGCCGAAGCGATTTTGCAGCTGCTGAGAAACTGCGATGAGCGCACGTTGGTGATTTTTCTGTTGTCGGGCGGCGGATCTGCGCTTTGCGAGCTGCCCCTTGATGGAGAGATGAGATTGGGGGATGTGCAGGCGGTGAATCGCGCTCTGGTGACCTGTGGTGCGCCGATAGAAGCGATGAACACGGTGCGGAAACATTTCTCAGCAGTGAAGGGAGGAAGATTAGCGTTGGCCGCAGGGAACGCAAAGAAAATAACCCTGGCGGTGACGGACGTGCCCGCGGGAAAAGAATCTGCGCTGGCGTCTGGGCCGACGCTGCCCGATCCGAGCACGATTGCGGACGTCGAGCGCATCGTCGAGCAATACGATTTGCGAAAGAAGTTTCCGGAGCGGCTGGTGAAATGGTTGGATGCGGGGGAAATGCCGGAGACGCCTAAGAGCGGTGATGCCGCGTTTGCCAATGCGCATTTTCAACTTTTGTTGGGCATGGACGATTTGTTTCATGCCGCGCATCACGCTGCGGAAGCCTGCGGCTACGCGACTTGCTGCGACAATTCCACGGACGATTGGCCGGTGGTGAAGGCGGTGGACGCACTGCTAGAGCAACTGGGGGAATGGCAGCGCCAGAATGACGGGCAACGCGTGGCACTTATCGCGGATGGGGAACTGAGTTCACCAGTGACGGGGGATGGGGTAGGCGGAAGAAACTCGGCGTTTGTGCTGGATGTGGCCGGAAAAATTGCAGGGCGGCGCATCACGGTGCTGAGCGCGGGAACAGATGGGATTGACGGAAACAGTCCGGCGTCGGGAGCGGTGGCGGACGGGGAGACGGTCGAGAGAGCCAGAGCTGCCGGGCTGGATCGCGAGAAGGCGTTTCGCGAGAGCGATGCGTACACATTTTTTGAAAAGCTGGGTGATGCGATTGTCACGGGTCCGACGGGGAATAATTTGCGGGATTTGAGGATCTTGCTGGCGGAGGGGTAACTGCGATTCGGGGAGCGAGCCCATAATTGCCTCTCGTTTTTGGAACGAAATGAGGAGATGAAAATTGATAGTGCTGCTCGTATTGTTCGGATCGTGGCTGGTTCTGAGAGGCGCGGGCGCTCTAGGGGTGACGGCGCTCGGAACGTGGCACGACTCGGCTCGTTATGCTCTCGCCCTGATGTTCGTGTTCACGAGCGTGGCGCATTTCAACAAGATGAGACACGATCTGGCGCGGATGATTCCATCCTTTTTCCCGCAGCCGATGCTCATCATTTACATTACTGGGGTTTGCGAGTTTCTAGGCGCGGCAGGTTTGCTGATCCCGCGAGTTCGCTCACTTGCCGGAATCTGCCTCATCCTGTTGCTCGCAGGTATGTTTACCGCCAACGTAAACGCTGCGCTGAAGGCAATGACACTTGGCGGCAGGCCCGTGACGGCGTTGTGGCTGCGAACGCCCACGCAAATTCTGTTCATCGGGCTGATCTGGTGGGCTTCCCATTAGAGACTCCCCAGCGAGCGGGAACTATTTCTTGGCCGGGGGCGGAGGCAGGCGAGTTTCGATGGCTTTCAGGTGGTCGTTCATTTCCTGGACCAACTGTTCGAGGTGGCTGAGGCGCTGATCCTCGGTAGGTTTGGCGCTGGATTCCTCTTCCTCCGGTTCGTTTTCCGCCTCGTCCATTCCGCCGCGGCGTCTGCCCCTCGCTTTGGGGTTTTTCAGGCCTTCGATCTGACGTTTGATCATGGGGGCCATTTCGATGCTCAGGTCATTGCTGTGAAGAAGCGCCTCGAGAGCGGGGATCGCGGAAGCATCGCCGCGGGAGCCGAGCGCGAAGACCGCGGTGATGCGCAAGCGGAATTGCGGCGCCGAGAGAAACGCGGCAATCTGATTGGTGATTTCCTTGTTGTCTTTCTGAAGGCGCGCAAGACTGCCGATGGCGGCTTCGCGAGAGTCGATGTCCTTGCCGGCGGCGGTCCAATCGCGCAGAAGCGGTACGGCTTTGTCGTCGCCGAGAGAGCCAAAGGCGCGCAGAGCAGCGTTGCGAAGGACGCCGTCAGGAGAATCAACGTTCACCGCAGCCGTCAGGACTTCATAGGCGTTGGGAGTTTTCATGCGACCGACGGATTGCAGGGCAGAGGCGCGTGTACGGTAGGAGCTATCGTCGCGGGCGATGGCTTCCATCTTCGATTTGATGGCGGCGTCATCCTTGAAGCTGGCGAGGGCGTCGACAACGCGGAAGCGAATCCAGGGTTGCGTTACCGAGGAGAATGAATCGAGAAGCTGTTTGGAAGCCGCGGTATTGTTGAGTTCACCGAGGGCGTGGGCCGCGGCGATGCGCACGCCATCGGTCTTGTCTGAGCGCAGAGCTTCGCCGAGTGCGGCGGCCGCTTCGTCATCGTTCTTGAGTTTGCCGAGAGCGACGGCGGCATCCGCGCGATCGGCCAACTCCGCGGCATTTTTCAATTGATAGAGCAATTCCTTTTTGTCTTTCTTGAAGTCCGCAGATTTCAGAATTTGTGTGCCCTTATCGAAGAGGACCATGAGCGGAGCGGTGTCGGAAGGCAACGGAAAGGTTTCCGATTCCTTGGAGACGACGAGGTTGTAGAGCTTGGGGCCCGTCGCATTGGTGATTTCGACGTCTACAGGGAAGCGGAAGAGGCCAACGCGGCCTTCGAGCTTCTGGGTTTGCTTGACCATAACCAAAACCTGCTTTTTGGCTTCATCGTAGGTGTAGCTGACTTCGAGTTTGGGGGCACCCGCACCATAGATCCACTGGCTGAAGAATTGGTCCACATTGTTGTGTGTGGCTTCCTCGAGGGCTTTGGTCAAATCCGCGGTGACCACATTCTTGCCGCGATTCACTTCGAGGTAATGTTTCAGGCCGGCGTAGAACGCGCTATCGCCCAGTTGGTGGCGGAGCATGTAGAGGACCCATCCGCCCTTGGCGTAGGCGTTGCCGTCAAATTCGCTGGAATCGTCAAAATCGTGGCGGACAATGGGCTTGCCGTAAAGTTCACGCCTGGAAAACCAATCGCGCGAAGCTTCCCAGCGATCATAGTCAGCTGCATCCTTGCCGAAGTGCGATTCGGTCCAGACGGATTCCATGTAGGTAGCGAAGCCTTCATTCAGCCAGATGTTGCCCCAATCCTTGCAGGTGACAAGGTCGCCAAACCACTGGTGAGCGAGTTCGTGAGAGATGAGGGGATCTTCATCCTGAGGGTATTCGGGAACAAGCTTGGGATGGCGGAGCGAATCAGCGGTATTGGTGGTGGCGCTGGAATTTTCCATGCCGCCGGCGACGAAGTCATCCACCATGGATTGCGCATATTTCTCCCAGGGGTAGTCCACGCCAAGTTTCTCGCTGAAAAGATTGATCATCGAGGGAGTGCGGGAATAGTTGATGGTAAGGCGGTCACCGCGATCCTTGGGCGCGTAGTAGGTGACGGGCAGGTTGCGCCAGGAGTCCTTGGCTTCTACTAATTCGCCAGCAACGACGGTGAAGAGATAAGTAGAACTGGGTTGCGATTCGCGCCAGGTCCACGTTTTCAGGCCGCTGCCCGCGTCAGTAACGCTGATTAGTTTTCCATTGGAGACGGTTAGCCAACCGGCGGGGACGGTGAGAATTGTCTCCGTGGTGAGGCGATCATTCGGGTAGTCGTAGGTAGGAAGATAGTAGCGCGTGTCTTCGGATTCCCCTTGCGTCCAGATCTGTAGGGAACGATTGGGGTAGTCCTTGTCCGGAAGAATGAAGTAGAGGCCCTTGGTGGGTTTGGCTTCGTACTTGATCTCGATTGTAAATTTTTCGCCGGACTTTGCTGGCTTGGGGAGAGCGATGCGGAGCTTGTCTTCAGAGGTCTCAAACGTGGCGGCGGCTTTGTTCAAGGTGACACTTTGAATCTGGAGACCCGCGGCATCGAAGGTGATGCGTTGGGTGTCGCGGAGAATAGTGATCGTGTGAGTGACGTCTCCAATGACTTTCTTCTGGCCCAGGTCAAATCGTAACGCGATGCGGGAGTGCTCGAGGTCGTAATCCTTGGTGCGAGCGAAAGGCTCATCGGCGCGGAGGAGGGGCGTTGCGCCAATTAGAACAAGGGAAAAGACAAATGAAGCTAGCAAACGCACCCGCGCGGATTTTTCACTGACAAATCGATTCGGCATTCAGAGACTCCTTGATAGAGCAATACGCTCAAAGACATGGATTACGAAATGACGCTGCCGCCGTTCCCTGTGCCACAGACTTGCTCGCAGCTGGTAACCCAAACCTTAATTTTCCCGTGAGAAGGAGGCGGACGTCAAATGAGGGCAGTGGTTGTTGGTAGATTCCCGTCGGGGGTGAAGCCGGTGGTGAAAGGTTTGCCGGTTGTGGAATCAACTGCCAATAGCTGACCACTCGCGAGCTTACCCTCCATGAAGGGTTGTAGGCTTTATGGAGAAACTGCGGCAAAAGTCCACACCAACGATTCGTTTCGGGTTACTCTGTCGGACGGCAACGTCACGAATCTAAATGGAGACATCCCTTCTCATCGCGGCCGCAGAACCTGACGATTATGAATGGTGTGCTCGCTTGATGGCTGCGACCGAACCATGGATCACGCTACGCCGCAATCTTGAGGGATGCCGTGTTGCGTTGGGACGTCCTGGCACGGAGCTTTTTGTTGCCCGGAATGAAAATCGTGCGGCCGGTTTCATTCTGATTGCGCCGTACGGTCTGGCGGGATCACCTTACATTGCTTCCATCGCGGTTGCGGAGGAGGCGCGCGGACAGGGAATCGGTTCACAGCTTTTGCGCTTTGCCGAGGAACACTTTGCCGGGCGTGGACACCTCTTCCTGCTGGTGTCGTCGTTCAACCAAGGCGCTCAACAACTTTATCGTCGCCACGGGTATGAGTCCGTCGGCGAGCTTCACGATTACGTTGTGCCGGGCCACTCCGAACTCATCCTGCACAAAAGGCTGCCATGAGGGCGATCCCCGCGATGGCGCACATTCCAACGTCCACAAGCAAACGCCTTGTGCTGCTGCTGATGGTGGTGACTTCCGTGGGCTATATATGCCGCGTAGCCATAACCGTGGTGGCTCCCAGTATGATGAGGGAGTTCGGACTAACGCAGACGCAGATGGGAACGGTTTTCACTGCATTTTTGGTTGGGTACACCGCAATGCAAATGCCGTCGGGATGGCTGGCGGACTGGGTTAGTGCCCGAAAGATTTTTCTGGTCTTGTGCACGGGATGGACGATTGTGACCGTGCTAACAGGATTGATCGGTTGGCGTGGATTCGGGCTGGCCATGGTGATTCCGCAACTGTTATTCATTCGCGCCTTGTTGGGAGTCATTGCCGCGCCCACTTACCCCACGTCGGGCAGAACCATCGCCATCACGATGCCGCCGCGGTTGCAAGCGCGGGCGAACAGCCTGGTGCTGGCGAGTGTGGGAGTGGGATCGGCAGTGACACCGCTGCTGCTGGCGCCCGTCACCAGCCACTACGGATGGCGCACGGCGTTAGGCGTGGCGGCTTCATTGAGTGCGGCTGCCGGGCTGCTGTGGTGGCGATTTGCGCCACGGCAACTCCATGCGTCGACAGTATCAGCTTCCAGTGAGGTGACGACGAAGACCGTTGGTGATGGGTCATCGAAGAAGTCCGTTCAACCGTTGTGTTCGCGAAGTTTCTGGTTTCTCTCGGCCAGCTATTTGTTACAAGGCTATCTGGGATACATCTTCATCTTCTGGTTCTATTTGTATCTGGTCCAGGTGCGTCACTTTGAGGTGCTTAAGGCTGCCAGCTTCACCGCACTGCCCTGGATCGCGACTATGTTCGCCATCCCGCTGGGCGGTGTTTGCTCTGACGCGGCGGTGATCCGATTGGGTGCGAGTTGGGGGCGTCGCATCGTGCCACTTTTGGCTCTTTGCGCCGCCGCGATCTTCCTGGTGATTGGCGCTCGCACGCCAAGTGCGATGATGGCCGTGGCTGCGCTGACGACATGCACAGTGCTGGTGCTGTGCACCGAGGGCCCTTTCTGGGCAACGATGACGCAACTCTCCGGTGAGCGCAGCGGCATCGCAGGTGGAACGATGAACTTCGGCAGCAACCTCGGGGGCATGGTTTCGCCCGCGCTGACGCCATGGCTGGCGGAGCGGATTGGGTGGGAGACGGCATTGACACTCACCGCAGGACTAGCGGTGGTGGCTGGATTGTTGTGGCTGGGCGTGCGCGTGCAGTCCAAAGAAGGGTGAACTCGCGGTTCGTCGCGAATCAGGGAAGCTTGCTTCTAGTTTCCGCCCTGCTTGTGTTCTGTAATTTTGCCAATATCCGCCGCGCTGCCCTTCAGCAGATCGCGTAGCACCGCAACCTCGGCGGTGATGCCTGTTCGCAAGGCCGGTTCCGCTACCGGCGCAAAAAGCGGGGAGTGGTTCGAGGGCAGCTCTTTGCCGGCGGCCTTCGCCTGTCTAAGCTTCTCCGGATCAGCCGCACCCAGCCTGAAATAGAACGAAGGAACGCCCTGCTCCACAAACACAGAATAGTCTTCGGAGACGATTGCAGGGGGTTGCGCCAACACGTTGTTCTTACCCAAAGCGGTTTCCAATGTGACAGCGAGGTGGCGCGCGAGAATGGGATCGTTATAAACGGAGGATGTGGATTCGTATTCTTCAATCAACGGCATCTTTTCTGCGCCGCCGGCTTCGGCTTCGGCGTTGGCGATTCGCGTAATCGCAGCCAATAGATGCTTGCGGACCTCCGGTTTGTACGAGCGGACAGTCAAACCCAACTGGGCCTGGTCAGGGATGATGTTGTTCTTTGTTCCCGCCTGGAAATATCCGACCGTGATCACGGCGACTTCGCCCGCGCGAATTTCGCGGGAAACGATGGACTGTAACCTGACCACAATGCTGGCGGCGATCACGATTGGGTCCACAGTCGTATCCGGCCGGGCGCCGTGCCCCCCTTTGCCATAAACCGTAATACGCAGCGAATCGGCATTGGCCCAGGTGTATTCCGGAGCGAACCCAACCTGCCCCGCCGGTATTTCATTGGTGGTGTGGAGCGCGATCCCCACATCCGGTTTGGGGAAGCGTGTGAACAGGCCGTCCTCGACCATCCTCTTGGCGCCGGCGATGGTTTCCTCCGCAGGCTGGGCAATCAGCATGAGCGTTCCGTGCCATGTATCCTTCGTGCGTGCCATGATGGCCGCAGTTCCCCACCATGACGCCATGTGCAAGTCATGTCCGCAGGCGTGCATCACGGGGACGTCGCGGCCGCTGTCATCCTTTGCGCGGACTTTGCTGGCGTAAGGCAGGCCTGTCAGTTCCTCCACCGGAAGGGCATCAAGCTCCGTGCGCAGCATAACGGTCGGGCCGGAGCCATTTTTCATAATGCCAACCACGCCAGTGCCACCAACGTTTTCGGTGACTTCGTACCCGAGCTGACGCAGCCGTTGAGCAAGCAGAGCAGCCGTGCGCGTCTCGTGCGACGAGAGCTCAGGATGCTGATGCAAGTCCAGATACAAGGCATATGCGTCAGGAAGGACAGGTTCCAGTTGGTCTTTGACTTGAGTGTTCTGAGCCGTCGCCAAGACAGGCATCAGCGAGGACACCAGTCCAACCCATAACAGCTTTCTCATCGCCCATCCTCCTTGGGATCAGCATACGATTCCGATGTGGCTCGTGAAAATGCTCGTCAATATAGCTCTTTCCAATCCCCTCTGCAATGATGCGAAAGACGACGTTTCCGCGAGGTAGATGATCAAGCCGCCAGGTCCGGCTTTATTCAGCGGAAAGCAAATTGACAGTCCCGCCAGATTCCTTCCGGTACTTCACTTCTCAGGTTGGGGTAGAAGGAAAGGATTTGCGCGGAGAGCCGCAGGGAACTAAGATGCGTGGTAAAGCAGGATTCCGATGAAGGCATTCCAGTGATACAGGAGGTAAGCATGAAAAGCGCGCGATATCTTACTGGCCTGTTGTTGCTTCTTGCGATATTCGCTCCCGCCAGCATGGCACAACTTGGCAAGACGATTTTGATTCCCGCTGGTTCCGAGGAAGATCACCAGCTTACGGCGATCAACGCAGCAGAGGACCCGGCGGCAAAACTGAAGTTGCTGGAGGAGTTTTTCAAGGCTCACGAGAACGACGAATTTCAAGTGGTTGCGGACGAGCAGTTCGTCAATTTTTATCTGAACGCGAAACAGTACGACAAAGTCTTCGAGTATGGCGACAAATTATGGGCAGTTGACCCGGATAACTATGCCAATGGCGTGAACCTGGTGCGCGCCGGAAATGAAAAGGGAGACTTTGATCGCGTGTTCGATTCCGGGGAGAAGGCAACCGCAATCCTGCAGCGTTTTAAAGCGTCGCCCGCGCCGGAGGGGACGGAGGCGGGGGCTTGGGAGCAGCAGAAGACGCAGAAATTGGAACAGTTGAAGGAGAACCAGGATTATATAGAGCAGTCGATGATGAGCGCGGCGTACCAGCCGAAGGATGCCGTGAAAAAAGCGGATTTGCTGGTGCGCTATGCGAAGGATTTTCCGGATTCGCCAAACGCAGAGCAGGCGCTGAGCGTGGCGGCGGTAACGTACCAGCAGGCGCAGGGCCCGCAGAAGATGTTGGACCTGGCGAATGGCGTCCTGGCAAAAGACCCGAATAACCTGGGAATGCTGCTGCTTCTGGCGGATTACTATAGCGAGAAAGGGACGCAGTTGGATAAAGCGGAGGAGTACGCGAAGAAGGTTTCGGCCATTTGTGATGCGGCAAAGAAACCGGATAACGTCAGCGATGACGACTGGAAGAAACAAAACGGGCTGAAGAAAGGGCTGGCACTGAGCACGCTGGGCCAAGTGAACTTGCAGAAGAAGGACAACCTGACTGCCGTGAAAAACCTGAGCAGCGCGACGCCGCTGGTGAAGAGCGATCCCGGAAGTTTCGCGAGGAATCAGTACCGGCTGGGGTTTGCCTACCTGAACTTGAAGAGGAACGCGGAGGCGAAGCAGGCGTTCACGGATGCGGCTTCCGTGAATACTCCCTATAAGGGGCCGGCCGAGGATAAATTGAAGGAACTCGGCGCCACCAGGGCTGGGGCAGCGAAGAAACCCGCGTAAGAGCCAGGCGAATCCAAAAACCGGGTTGGTGCATCAAAGAAGGCTGGCAGGAGTGTGCAGCGGCCAAACGGGAGGAGGCGTATGACGGAGATCGCAACATTTGGAGCGGGATGTTTCTGGGGAGTGGAAGCGGGATTCCGGCGCGTGCCCGGAGTGATCGAGGCAATATCGGGCTACAGCGGCGGGCATATGGAGAGTCCGACGTACAAAGATGTATGCACCGATCAGACGGGGCACGCAGAAGTGGTGCAGGTGACGTTCGATCCTGCGAAAGTCAGTTACGAGCAATTGCTGGAAGTCTTCTGGAAGATGCACGATCCCACGCAGGTGAACCGGCAAGGCCCGGACTATGGAACACAGTACCGGACGGCGATTTTCTATCACACGCCGGAGCAACAGGCGAAAGCGCTGAAATCCAAGGAAGCGCTGGAGAAGAGTGGAAAGCTGCGGCGGCCGGTGGCGACGGAGATCACGGCGGCGGGCCCGTTCTGGCGCGCGGAGGAGTACCACCAGAAGTACTTGGAAAAGCGAGGGCAGGAGAGCTGCCACATTTAGAGGACGGAAGGATTCAACGAGGCAAAGAAGCAAAGAAGCAATAAGCAAAGAGGAGGGGGGCGACCCTCTCCTCTTTTTTGTTTTTAGATGCGGTGGCGGATTCCGCTGGGAGCTTTGTTTTTGAGGTTCCCGGCGATACGCCGGTTTGTTCTACACCACGCGGGATCGCAAGGGAGGTTGCGCCTGAATATCAAAGTCTATCGTGACAAGAAGTTGTTGGGTCGCGCAGCGGCGGAGCAAGCGGGGATCTCACTGCGCAGGGCCATAAGCGACTGGGGGAGTGCGCGAATCATTGCCGCGACGGGTGATTCGCAGTTCGAGTTTCTGGAGGCATTGACCAACAAGGAGGATTTGGATTGGCGACGTGTGGAGATGTTTCATCTGGATGAATACATTGGCCTGAACGCGGAGCACCCGGCGAGTTTCCGCAAGTATCTACAGGAACGACTGATTCGAGTGACGGGAATCACGAATTATCATTTGCTCGAAGGCGACAAGGACCCGGAGGAAGTGATCTTGCGCGTTGGAAAGGAACTGTTGGCAGCGCCGGCGGATGTTGCGTTTGTAGGCATCGGAGAAAACGGACATCTGGCATTCAATGATCCGCCGGCGGATTTTCAGACGGAGGCGCCGTATTTGGTCGTGGAACTGGATGAGACCTGCCGGCGCCAGCAGGTGAACGAGGGATGGTTCGCGGATATCGCGGAGGTCCCGCGACGGGCCATCAGCATGTCCATTCGACAAATTCTGAGGGCGAAGGAGATCATCGCCTGTGTGCCGGATGCGCGCAAGTCGCAAGCGGTGAAAGCCTGTCTGGAAGGGGAGATCAGCCCGTTGGTGCCTGGGTCGATCTTACGTCAACACGCGAATGTCACTTTGTACCTCGATCTGGATTCCGCGGCCTTGTTGAGTAAATGACATTGTAGACAAGCGCATTGGCAAAGTGGCGAGTTCGGGCACTCACCCCATCCGAAAAAGCAAAAGATTACAGCAGCATGCGGACAGACGCATGGGGTTTCCGATGGGGGATTGGGATAGAATCCGAGTATCTTCGCAGAGGTGCAACCAAATGAATCGAAACGTAGTGTGGTGTGCAGCCGGAGTTTTGTTATTGGCGATGGTGTGGATGGGAGCGGCCAGAGTGGCTGCGGCACAAGAAGCTGCATTGGCGCCAACTCCGCCGATGGGCTGGAACAGTTGGGACGCGTACGGTGAGGATGTGAAGGAGACGGATTTTCGCGCGACGGCGGATTGGGTGGCGAAAAATTTGAAGGCGTACGGCTGGGAATACATTGTGGTCGATTCCGGCTGGTATGTTACCGATCATGGGGTGGGCACTCTTTCGGAGAAGGCGCAGTTCAGCATGGATGAATTCGGTCGGCTCACGCCATCGACGAGAGCGATACCTTCAGCGGCGAATGGAGCGGGCTTCCGGCCGCTGGCCGATTACCTGCACTCGCAAGGGCTGAAATTCGGCCTTCATCTGATGCGAGGCATCCCGCGGGAAGCTGTGGCGCGGAATCTGCCGATCGCGGGGTCGGAGTATCACGCGAAGGATGCGGCGGACACGGGAGACGCGTGCCCGTGGAACAGCTACAACTGGGGATTGGACACAAGCAAGCCCGCGGCGCAGGCGTACTACGATTCGCTTGCGGTGCAACTGGCGGAATGGCATGTGGACCTGATCAAGGTGGATTGCATATCGAGCCGCCCGTACAAAGGCGAGGAGATCCGGTTGATTCACGAGGCGCTGAAAAAAGTGAAGTGGCCGATTGTGTTGAGCCTTTCACCCGGCGCGGCGCCGTTGGACAAGGCCGAGGAGATGGGGAAGTACGCGCAGATGTGGCGCATCTCCGACGATGAGTGGGACGTGTGGTATGGCAAGGAGGATTTTCCGCAGGGAGTGAACAACCAGTTCGAGCGAGCGGAGAAATGGGCTAAGTTCTCGAAGCCGGGGAACTGGCCGGATGCGGACATGCTGGCGATCGGGCGGCTGGAACCTTCACCGGGGTGGGGGAATCCGCGGACTTCGCGATTGACGAAGGATGAGCAGAGAACTCTGTTCAGCTTGTGGTCGATGATGCGTTCGCCGCTGATTATCGGCGCGAATCTGACACTTTGCGACGAATGGACGAAATCGCTTTTGACGAACGCCGAGGTGATTGCGATCGACCAACATTCGAGGGGCAATCACGCGGCGTTCACCACGGAGAAAGCGGCGGTGTGGGTGGCGCAACCGGAAGAGGGCGACGGGTATTACGTGGCAGTGTTCAACCGCAGCGATGCGCCGCAGGAGATGCGTTATTCGTGGAAGGAATTGGCAATTGACGGAAAAAGTTATGCATTGCGTGATTTGTGGGAAGGGGAGGACTTGGGGAACGCGGAGGGAGTCCGAGTGACGCTGGCGCCGCATGCGTCAGCGGTGTACGCGGTGGGGAATATAAAGAAGCAGTAGACAGCCCGAGAGAAGAGCGGATCCTCCGATGCGGATCGAGTCTTGCCGAGATGGGGCGCAGCAATGCTGCTCCTCTACCGAGTGGATGTGGGATCGTGGTCGAGGATTTCTTCCTTTGCAGGGTCCCAATAGAGTTTTTTGCCGGACCAGTAGGCCTGCGCGGCCATGATGCACGCTACGGAATGGCTGAAGCCCGCGTCAACAGTGGCAACGGTTTGCTTGCGGGAGCGGATGCAGGAAAACCAATTGGCCATGTGGCCGGTCGTCAAGTCATCGATCCCCGTGGGCGGGATGCCCGTGTCGTGGGGCAGTAAGAGGTAGCGCGATTTGCGCTGCTTGTCGATATCGGCGTTGTCCTCGTGCGTCCCTTTTTCCTCGATGACCTGGTAGCGCGGGCTGCCTTCGTCGCCGATGTTCACGAGCGTGGCCTTCTTGCCCATGTAGCGTGAAAAACCCGGAGAATCGTTGCCAAAGCTGGTGGAGTAGCTGACGAGAAAGCCCTTGGGGTATTCGAGCAGGGCTTGGAAAGTGTCGGCGTTTTCGCGGCCATCGGGCCAGGCAAAGACGCCACCGTGAGCGACGACGGAACGAGGCGCGCGCTCGTCGGTGAACCAGTGGACCAGATCAATGGCGTGGCTCATCCACTGATCGGGGATGCCGCCGGAGAATTCCTTGTAAAGACGAAATTCGCAATAGAGGCGAGGATCGAAAGGGCGCATGGGCTTGGTAAGTAGAAAGCGCTTCCAATCCGTGTCGGCTTCACGGAGCTTGGCGACTTCCGGGCGTCCGCGCCAGCGCGGGCCATGGTAATTCCAGACAATTTCAATTTTGGAGATGTCGCCGAGTTCACCGCTTTGGACCAGGGTGTGAGCGAGTTTCTGGTAGGGCTCGCTGCGGTGCTGTGTGCCAACCTGCACGATGAGGTTGCGGGAATGTACGGCGTCTCGGGCGGATTTAGCTTCCGCGAGGACATTGCCCATCGGCTTTTCGATGTAAACGTCCTTGCCGGCTTCCGCGGCGAGTTGCAAAAGGGGCGAGTGGGAATGATCGGGAGTGGAAATGAGAACGGCATCTATCTCTTTCTGAGTGAGAAGCTCTTCAGGAGTGGAGAATGTGCGCGGAGAGCGGCCATATTGTTCGGCGGCGACAGCACGCGCGGCTTCGCGATTGATGGACCAGAGGTCGCAGACGGCGGTTAATTCGACATTGTGGTCTCTGTGCAGCTTGGCGGCGATTTCAGCCAGATCGCGGCCACGGCTGCCAATGCCAATGTGTCCAAGCGAGATGCGCTCGTTGGCGCCGACAGCGCGGGCATAGGACAACGCGGATTGGCTGAGCGTGGCTCCGGCAGCCAGCGCGGCGGACTTGTTGATGAACGTGCGTCGGTCGATGCGATCGTTGGAAGTGGTCATGGTGAGCAGTGCCTCCTGGATCAAAAAGTTTTCGGTGCGACAACGATTTTCGACGTGGTGATGGCCTGGCCGACATGGCGTTGCGTGTGATCGGCAACGTGGACCAGCAAACCGCCAAGCGTCGTGGGCAGCTGCTTGCCTCCGACGGAACGCGGCTGGCTGAAGTCTGCGTCGGCCAGAACCATGACTCGTGCCGTGCTCTTTTCGAGAGCCTCGGTCAATTCCTGTAAGACTTGCTGACGCGTGGCGCCGGGTTCGAGTTCCGATTTCATTTGCAAGATTTGGTCTGAAGCGAGTTGGCGGCTTTCGGCGTAAGTGAGCAGGCGATCGAGGCTGCGCGCGATGTGGCGCAGATGAAAGGCGACGGGGGCGATTCCGAACGGGCGGGCGTTGAATTGCTCGTCCGTTAGAGGAGCGATCCAACGAGAGAGGTCTTCTTGTGTTAGATCGAGCGCGTGGAGAACCGCGCGAGGAATAGGGGGGACATCGCCGCGGGTGCCGCGCAGCCAGGGCTCTGGCGCATGGTTGGATTTGGTTTGCGTCATAGGATTTCACCTGCAGTGAGAGGTAGCATAACTCAATCGAGGTAAGAAACGAATTGCACTTCAGCAAGCGGGTACAGAGTAAAGGGGAGCGAGAGGACGGCACGGGGGAAATGAAAAATTGGGGAAATCGGCCGTGGACGGTGGAGTTCCGCGCAACGCCGCGTGCGATGCCGGCGGAAGTGGATTTTGCGGTTGTGGGCGGTGGGTTCACGGGTTTGGCGGCGGCAGCGTGGCTGAAGCGGCTGGCACCGGAGAAGAGCGTGGCGCTGTTTGAGGCGGAGCAATTTGGCGCGGGGGCGAGCGGGCACACCGGAGGAGTGGCGCTTACGGAAAGCGCAGCGGGAGATTTGTCGGGGCTGGGCGATGTGCTTGGGGGATACCAGGAAATTCTGAAGGAGTTGAAGGTAGATGGTGAAGTGTCGCTGCCAGGGGCATACGAGTTGGGAAGGGCTGAGCCCTTGGAGAATTCTCCGATTCGCTGGAAGGATTCGGGAGATCTTTGCGCCGTAAAAGAAGTGCCTGGCGGAACAATCAATCCAGGAAAGGTGGTGAGCGGATTGGCGAGGGCGGCGGAGCTGGCGGGCGCGATGCTGTTCGAGGAATGCGGCGTGGAGGGAGCGAAGTTCTCCGGACAAGTGGAACTGCAAACGAAAAGCGGCGTTGTGCGAGCAGGAAAAGTGTTGTTCGCGACGAACGCGTTTGCGCTGGAGATGACCGGGTTGCAGGGGAGGGCGGGAACGGCGCTCACACTTGCGGTGGCGACGCAGCCTCTGACGGACGAACAACTGCGCGAGATTGGACTGGCGGAGCGAAAGCCGTTTTATACCGTAGACCTGCCGTACCTTTGGGGACGGCTGCTGGCGGGGAATCAGGTGATCTTTGGGTGTGGGCTGGTGTTCCTGCAGGATTGGCGAGAGCTAAGGACGCTGGATATTGAGCAGGGCGAGGCCGCGGAATTGTTCGCGCAACTTGAGAGGCGCGTGCACGGTTTGCATCCAGCGCTAAAAGAGGTGGAGATCACGCACCGTTGGGGCGGCCCGATCTGCATAACGTGGGAATGGAAACCGGTGTTTGAGCGGCACCCGGAAAGCGAACATGCGATTGTGCTGGGAGCTTACTCCGGCCACGGTGTGGCGCAATCGGTGTACTTGAGCTGCTGGGCGGCGGAAGCGCTGCTGGGGAGAAGAGATCTGCCGAACTGGAACTGAAGAGAATCTGGAATATGGGAATCAGCGGGTCATCAAAGGCAAAGAAATCAGAAGAGCGGAAAGGCCATTCCAGAGAATCTGCACGCCAATACAGACTAGCAGGAATGAGGTGAGCCGCATGATTACCGTCATGGCGGTGGGGCCAAGAATATCCGCGAGGCGGTCCGCGAAGGCATAGCAAAAATAGACGCTGACAGCGATGAGCAGCGAACCGATCACGGCACCAAGGATGGGGAATAGAAAACTTTTGCCGTGGTGGGGTTCGTTAGCTCCGAGGGTGATGGCCACCGAGATGGAACCCGGGCCGACGGTTAAAGGAAGTGTTAAAGGATAAAACGCGCGGCTGCTGAGATCGCGGGGATCCACGGACTGCTGGACATTACCGCGAGTTTCATCTCCTTCTCTCTGCCGGAGCATATTCCAACCCGCGGCTATGACCATGAGGCCGCCGCCCACCTGGACCACGGGAAGCGAAATTCCGAAGAACGCGAGGATGTGCGTCCCGATGAAGTACGAACCCATCAGCAGCAGCAAACTGTTCATGGCGATCTTGCGGGAAAGAATTTTGCGTTGAACGGTGGAGTAATAGTGGGTAAGCGAAAGGAAAATGGGCGCGCCCCCGAGTGGATTAACGATAGGGAACAGCGCGGAGACCACTAGGATGCTGGATTTGGCGATGGGAATCATAAATTGACTGGGGAGAAGTATAGCCGACCAAGAGTGAAAATGCGCAAGAAGGCCGTGGGCAAGGAGAGAGCTGAATTGACAGCATCATAGGCAAAACATACGATTGATGGAAATTTGCGGCCGAAAATGACAACGAGGGAAGGGAATTTGCTTTTCATGAAAGAACGATTGGCAGTGTGGCGTGCGCTGGGCGTGTTGTTGCTCGCGGTTTGCCTGTCGGCTGCGACGTCCGTCCCAACAGCGGTGGGGCCCGCGGATGCGCAGCGTTATGTCAACGACATCAAGACGCTGACACAGCCGAAAATGGAAGGACGCGGAGAGGGCACGAAAGGACTAATGCGGGCGGAACACGTGATTGCCGATCGCTACAAGAGCGTGGGACTGGAGCCGGGCGGACAAAAGGGATTCCTGGAAGCGTTCACAGTGACGACCGGGGCGAAGCTGAAAGGGAAGAACCACCTGGTGGTGCAAAACGGCGAGGCGAAGTTGGAGGCGAAGCTGAATCAGGATTACGTGCCATTCAGTTTTTCCTCTTCGGGAGAGGCCAGCCGGCCGCTGGTTTTTGCGGGATATGGAGCGACGGCGGAGGAATTTGGCTACGACGATTACGCCGGGATTGATGTAAAGAACAAAATCGCCGTTGTGTTGCGTTTTGAGCCGAACGGATTCGCGGCCAAGAGCGGAAATCATGGGCTTACCACGCACGCACAGTTCATCACGAAAGCGATCAACGCGCGCAATCACGGGGCGAAAGGACTGATCCTTGTAAATGGGAAACTCGGCGACGGCGAAGAGGATTTGCTGACGCGGTTTGGGAGCGTGAACGGACCGGAAAACGTGGGGATTCTGTTCGCACAGGTGAAGAACACGGTGGCGGAAGAATGGTTCCGGACTGCGGGAAAAGCGCTGAAGGATGTGCAGGAGCAGATCAATGCCGGGACGAAGCCGGCGTCGTTTACGTTCCCAGGGACATTGCATGGGAGCCTGGCGGTAGGCATCGAGAATAGGCACGCGACGGTAAACAACGTGCTGGCGTATTTGCCGGGGAAGACGGATGAGTACGTGATTCTGGGGGCGCACTACGATCATCTGGGGCGGGGCAATTTCGATTCCCTGGCACCTTCGCAAATCGGGCAGATCCACCCGGGCGCGGATGACAATGCTTCGGGTACTGCAGGGTTACTGGAATTAGCGCGGTTGCTGGCGCCACTTAAGGGTCAATTGCAGCGCGGGATTTTATTTGCGTCGTTTGCCGGTGAGGAACTTGGTTTGTTGGGGTCCGCGGCATGGGTAAAGGAACCGACGAAGCCGCTGGATAAGGCTGTGGCCATGCTGAATATGGACATGATCGGGCGAATCAAAGACAACAAGGTGTACATCGGCGGGGTGGGGACAGGCTCGACATTCCAGAAAGTACTGGACCAGGCGCACGGCGACTCACCACTTAAGTTTGAACTTTCACAGGGCGGGTACGCTTCCAGCGATCACACTTCGTTCGTAACGAAGAAGATTCCGGTGCTATTTTTCTTTTCGGGGTTGCATTCGGATTATCACAAACCTTCGGATACGTGGGAAAAGATCAACGGCGATGCGGCGGCACAGTTGCTGAATGTGGTGGCGAAGGTGACCGTCGAGCTGGCGGACGCTCCCGAGCGGCCGCAGTTCGTGACCGTGGTGGAAAGCAATCCGCATAGTGGGGTGACGGGCGGCGGAGGCGGGTACGGGCCGTACTTCGGATCCATTCCGGATTTTGGGCAAACAGAAAATGGCGTGAAGTTTTCCGATGTGAAGCCAGGGTCGCCGGCGGCAAAGGCGGGATTGAAGGGCGGCGACGTGCTGATTCAATTCGGCGAAAAACCCATAAAGAATCTGTACGACTTCACGGACGCGCTGAGGCGCAGCAAGATTGGCGACGTGGTGCGGGTGACGGTGCTGAGGGATGGGAAGGAATTGACGGTGGACGTGAAGCTGGAGCAGAGAAAGTAACGGAGTAGAAGAATTCGCGTGGGAATTGGGGGCGAGTGGTGCAAACGTCGAAACTTGCAGGATGGGCGGTTTGCGGAGTGCTTGCGGTAGCGTGCCTGTATGGACCCGGCTGGATCCTGGTAAAGGCGCAACAGAATGGGGATGCAGCACTTTTACTGCCGGAAGAGCAGAAGCATTTGAAAAATGTGCGGCAGCTCACATTCGGCGGACAGAACGCCGAAGCGTATTTTTCGGCCGACGACAAACAACTGATTTTTCAGCACCAGGGCGAAGGCGTGCCGTGCGACCAAATCTACACGATGCCCGTGGACACGCAAGACGGTAAACCTGCAACACCGAAACTCGTCAGCACTGGGAGGGGCCGCACGACGTGCAGCTACTTCTTTCCGACCGCAGACAGGATTCTGTTTTCGTCGACCCACGCAACGAGCGGAGAATGTCCTCCTAAGCCGGACTATTCGCGCGGTTACGTGTGGCCGATTTACAGCACATACAAGATTTACACGACAAAGCCGGACGGATCGGACTTGAAGGTACTGACGGGTGCGCAAGGGTACAACGCGGAGGCCACCATCACGCGCGACGGAAAGCACATTGTTTTCACGTCCACACGCAATGGCGACCTGGACATTTACACGATGGACGCGGATGGCAGCAACGTGAAGCAACTGACGAACGAGTTGGGCTACGATGGCGGGCCGTTCTGGTCGTACGACGGAACGAAAATTGTGTACCGTGCGGAGCACCCGAAGACGCCGGAGGAGATAAAAGATTACAAAGAGTTGTTCGCCCAGGGGTTAATCCGTCCCGGAAACCTGGAGCTTTGGGTGATGAACGCGGACGGTTCGAACAAACACCAGGTGACGCGTAATGGCGCGGCGAATTTTGCGCCATACTGGCTGCCGGATGGCAAGCGTATTATTTTTGCATCGAATCAGGCCGACCCGAAAAATGGACGCGATTTCGATCTATATGTGATCAACGAGGACGGCACGGGGCAGGAGCGCGTGACATATCACCCAGACTTTGATGGTTTCCCGATGTTTACTTCGGACGGGAAGCGGCTCGTGTGGGCTTCCAACCGCAACGGCAAAGTGCCGCATGAGACCAACGTGTTCCTGGCGGCCTGGGTAGAGTAGCAGTAAGTACCAGGAGCAACCGGCTGTGACAAAACCAGGTGCGAAGAAGAGAACGAAAGAAAAGGAAGGATGCCGCCCGGGCGAATCGCTGCACGTGATGATTTCGCATGCGCGGATCCGCGAGAGGGTGGCGGAAATGGCGCAGGACATCCGGCGCGATTTTCCAAAGGACTCGCTGCACCTGATCGGGGTGTTGAAAGGGTCGATCTTTTTTCTGGCGGACTTGGCGCGCGAATTGGGTGGGGAAGTGTCGTTTGATTTTCTGGGAGTATCGAGTTACGGCAAGGGAACGGATTCAACGGGCGAGGTGAAGCTGACGAAGGACCTCGACCTCAGCATCGAAGGGCTTAGCGTGCTGGTGGTAGAGGATATCCTGGACACGGGGCTGACGCTGAAGTATCTGCTGAAATCATTCGAGGAACGCAAGCCGAAGCACCTGCGAGTGGCGGTGCTGCTGGACAAGGTGGAGCGCCGCATCGCCGATGTGAAGGCGGACTACGCCGGGTTCACCATCCCGAACGAATTTGTCGTGGGCTATGGGCTGGATTATGACGAGCGCTACCGCAATTTGCCGGACGTGTGTGTACTGCATCTGGGGTCGCGAGGAAAAACCTAGAACGAGCAGCCACGATTTTTGCGCACTGGGCAAAACCCGGTGGTACAAGCAATTTGCCCAGTGCGAAGACCGGTCCCCGGTGGGCCCAAGAAACGCCTGCTATAATTGATAGATACATGGAAGCCACGGATCCCAAACAACTAGCTGCTGCGACCACAGAACTCCCGGAGACCTCCGCCGAAGTGCTGGCGACGTTCGCGGAAATCGGGGAGGAGGTGAACGCGTCGCTGAACCTCGACGAAGTGCTGGCGCATACCGCCGCTCTGATCAAGCGGCACATCGACTATGAGCTATTCGGCGTGCTGATGGCCGATGAAGAAGGCACCTATCTGAAACACCGATTTGCGGTCGGCTACCCGCCGGGGCTGGCGGAAAATCTGCGCGTACCGATCGGGCAGGGAATTACCGGGACGGCGGCGGCGACCGGTCATCCTGTGCGCGTGAGCGACGTTTCGCAGGACCCTCGCTACATCAATGCAATTGATAGCGTGCGTTCCGAACTCGCGGTGCCTTTAATGTTCCGCGGGAAGTGCGTGGGAGTGCTGGATATTCAGAGCCGTCATCTGGACTACTTCACGAAGGATCAGCAGCGCATCCTGTCGTTGCTGGCGAGCCGGCTGTCGGTGGCGGTCGAGAATGCGCGGTTGTTTCAGGAAGTGCGCGCGCAGGCAGAGACGCTGCTGGTGCTGAATGAAGTGAGCCGGGAGATCAGCTCGATACTGGATGTTCAGGAGTTATTGCGGCACGCGGCGGAGTTGGTCAAACGTGTGATCGATTACCAGATCTTGAGCATCATGCTGTATGACGAGGAGCAGCATGTGTTCCGGCATCGAGTGGATGTGAAGCACGGGCAGAGAACGCAGGGCAAGCTGAGCGTGGCGGCGAGCGAAGGAATTGTTGGCGCGGCGGCAACGTTGAGGGAACCGGTGCTGGTCCCAGACGTGACCAGAGACGATCGCTACGTGATGGTGAATCCGGAGACGCGGTCGGAACTGGCGATCCCGATGATGCACAAGGGAAAAGTGATTGGCGTGCTCGATCTGGAAAGCCCGCAATTGAATTATTTTAATGCCGACCACGTGCAGACGCTTTCGATACTGGCGTCCAACCTGGCGGTTTCGCTGGAAAATGCGCGGTTGTACGAGCAGGTGGCGAAAGACGAAGCGCGGCTCGACCGCGACCTGCAAGCGGCAAAGCGAATTCAAGGCGCGTTGCTGCGGCCGGTGCCGACCGATGACTACGGGCTAGATGTTGCGGCGCGATATCTCTCCGCGCGGGAAGTCTGCGGCGATTTGTACGAGTTCCTGCGTTACGGGCCGCAGCAATTGGGAATAGCACTGGGAGATGTCAGCGGCAAGGGCACGGCGGCGGCATTATACGGTGCGGTGGCCATTGGCATCATGCGCAGCCTGGCGCCGCAAAAATTACAGCCCGCGGAGATGCTGCGGCAGATGAATCACTTGGTAGGCGAACGACGGATTGAAGGGCGGTTCATGACGGCGTGCTTTGCGACGTGGCAAAAAGGCCGGCAGAAACTTCGTGTGGCGAATGCGGGGCAATCGCAGCCGCTTCTGTACAAGGACGGGCGTTGCGAGCGGATTGAACTGACGGGATTCCCGCTGGGGATTTTTGAGGAGACGCAATACGACGAGTGGGGCGTGACGCTGGGACCCGGCGACATTCTGGTGTTCCATTCGGACGGCATCGCTGAAACGGCGAACAAGGAAGGGCAGTTTTTTGGCACGACGCGCTTGCTGCGCTTCATCGAGAAGAATCATGAGATGACCGCGGCAGAAATGGCCGACCAGATCCTGCAGGAGGTAGATCTGTTCACGCAGAGCGCGCCGCTCTCGGACGATCGCACACTGGTTGTTGCAAAGGTGAAATGAGCACTCCGACACAGGCGCGGAAAAATCTGGAGTATGTGGACCCGGCGCGGTTTACACCTCACTTTAAGTGGAAGGGGCATGGGGCGTCGAAAGAGGTGTATTGCGAGGATGTGAAGCTGACGGAGATTGCCGGACGCTTCGGCACGCCAACGTACGTGTACAGCCGGCTGGCGGTGGAAAAGGCGTTCGACGAGTTGGAGAGCGGACTGGGGCGTGTGCCGCACCTGTTGTGTTTCGCGGTGAAGGCCAATGGGAATCTAACGATTCTGAAGCTACTGGCGCAACGAGGCAGCGGGTTTGACATTGTGTCAGGCGGCGAACTCGAGCATCTGGGACGCATTGGAGTTCGCGGCAACCGCATAGTGTTTTCGGGAGTGGGAAAAACGCGGGAAGAGATTCGCGAGGGGTTGCGATACAAAAGCGGCCGAAAGAGCACCGCGGGTATTCTGCAATTCAACATAGAGTCGGCGGCGGAGTTGGAAGTGCTGGCTGATGAAGCGTCGCGACTTCGCGTTGCACCCGGCGTTTCGCTCCGGGTGAATCCCGACGTGAAGGCCGGGGGCCACCCGCACATTTCGACGGGGCTTCACGAGCATAAGTTTGGCGTGAGCTGGCACGAGGCCCGCGAAATGTACCTGGCACATCGCAGCGCAAAATATATCCGTTGGCAGGGAATCAGCGCTCATATTGGTTCGCAGATTGTGGAGCTTGCGCCGTTTCAGCAAGCGCTGGAGCGGCTCGCGAGCTACCTGTTGGATTTGAGGAAGCAGGGCATCGCGTTGAAATACCTGGATATTGGAGGCGGGCTCGGCGTGCGATACACGCAGGAACGGCCTGCATCGCGGAGAGCTTATGCCCTGATGATTGCGGAAGTGGTGCGACGATTGGGCGTGAGTTTATTGCTTGAGCCAGGGCGCGCAATTATTGCGCCGGCTGGAGTGCTGCTTTCGCGCGTGATCTACACAAAAAGGAGTTCAGGCAAATCGTTTGTAGTGCTGGACGCGGCCATGAATGATTTGATCCGGCCGGTGCTATATGATGCGCCGCACCCGGTTACGCGAGTGAGCGAGAAGAAACCGCAGATCGGCGCCAAAGAGCGAGTAGACGTGGTAGGGCCGGTGTGCGAGACAGGTGATTGTTTCTTGCAAGGATGGCCGCTGGGAAAGGTCGAGCCTGGGGACGTAGTGGCAATTTGGGCTGCGGGGGCATATGGAATGGTGCAGGCTTCGAATTACAACGGACGCGCGCGGCCCGCGGAAGTGCTGGTGGACGGGAAGCGGGTGCGATTGATACGGCGGCGGGAAACGCAGGGCGATGTGTTGCGGACGGATGCGTTAAATTAGGTCAGTGTATTTAGGGTGGGTGCGGAGAATGAAAGGCAGTGATTTGCAACTCAGGCTTCGCCCCATTTTAGTTTGCTGCGAAGAATCTCAAAATACGTTTTGTTGGGTGGTTGAATAAGTTTCAGGCGCTCTGGAGCTCGGGTAATGCGCACGCGATCGCCGGGCTGCATGGGAACGCCCGTCTGTCCGTCGAGAGTGAGAAAGACGGAGTCCGAGCCTGCCGAAATACGCAACTCAATCAGAGAAGTGTCGCGCACGACGACGGGGCGATCGCTTAGGGTGTGTGGGCAGATGGGCGTGATGAGAATGGATTCGACGGCGGGGTGGACTATCGGTCCACCAGCGGACATGGAATAGGCCGTGGACCCCGTGGGCGTGGCGGCAATCAGGCCGTCAGCGCGGTAGCGGCAGACAAAGCCGTCATCGATGTAGAGTTCCAGTTCGATCATGCGAGCGAGAGTGCCCTTGTGAACGACGGCGTCGTTCACTACGCGCTGTTTGGTGACGACTTGTCCACAATTGACGCGCTCGACGAGCAGCAGCACGCGTTCGTTGATCGTGGCGTGACCCGCCAGAACATTTTCGAGAGCAGGATACAGCTCATCCACCGTAAAGCTCGTAAGAAAACCAAGGCTGCCCATGTTGATGGGAAGCACGGGAACAGCGCGCGCGGCGGCTTCGCGTGCCGCGGCCAGTAGCGTGCCATCGCCGCCAAGGACGAGCAGGAGATCAGATTCTTCGGCGATTTTGTGGCGCGTGGTTCCTAGCATGCCATCGGAGAGGGAACCCGCGGTTTCGGAATCGTAAATCGTGGTCACGCCGCGTTCAGCGAGCCAGCGCAGAAGTCCGGGAATCACTTCCGCCAGGTTGGAACGCCGTGGCCGCGAGATGATGCCGATCGTCCTAAAAGGAGAGTTTGGCTGCATGGATTAAGGTGATTCTACAGTAGCCGATTTTACCGCGTGAAGGAAATACTCCTGGTTGCCCTCTGTGCCGGGGAGGCGGCTGGGAGAGACCTGCAGGCCGGTGAGGCCTAGAAATTCAGCAGCGCGGCGAACGCTGGCGATGGCCTTTTCGTGGAGCTTGGTGTCACGCACGATGCCACCCTTGCCGACGTCGGCGCGCTCCAGTTCGAACTGCGGTTTGATGAGGATGAGGAGGTCAGACCCCGGTAGGCAGCAAGCAACAGCGCCGGGAAGGATTTTGGTGACGGAGATGAAAGAAACATCGGCGACTGCGAGGGCGACAGGCTCGAGAATGTCACCTGGCGCAAGTTCGCGAGCGTTTTTCGTTATCAAGACTACGCGAGGGTCCTCGCGCAATTTCCAGGAGATCTGGTCGGTGTTGACATCTACGGCATAGACGCGTGCGGCGCCCTGCTGGAGCAGGCAATCGGTGAAGCCGCCGGTGGAGGACCCCACGTCGAGACAGATTTTTTCCTGTGAGCTGACGCGAAAATCCTCCAAAGCACCTTCGAGCTTGAAACCGCCGCGGCTGGCATATTTTTGCAGGCGGCTGTGAACTTCGATTAGGGCGTCCACGGCGACGGGTTGGCCGGCCTTTTCGGCGCGAATGGCGTCCACCGTGACTTCACCCGCGAGAATCATGGCTTGGGCTTTCTGGCGGGATTCGGCGAGGCCCCGCTCGACGAGAAGAAGGTCGAGGCGCTTGCGTGGAGATTTTGGTGGCATTTCGTCTTTTTGGTGACGGCGCGGGTGAAAAATTCAAAAGCTCAGGTGCGGCGGAGGACCAGGAATTCGGCAATGGCTCGCAGGCGGTCAGCTCGTTCACCGTAGAGTTGCAATTCGGCGATCGCCTTCGTGGCCAATTCATTGGCGAATTCGTGCGAGCGTGGCAAGCCGAACACCGCTGGATATGTTGCTTTTTGCTGGGCGATATCCTTGCCTGCGGTTTTGCCGAGCGCGGCGGAGGATTCCTCGACGTCGAGGATGTCGTCCGTCACTTGAAAGGCCCAGCCGATGGTTTCACCGAAACGACGGAGGCGCACAACGTCCTCGGGAGGCGCACCGGCGGAGAGTGCGCCGGATGCGATGGAAGCGCGAATGAGCGCGGCAGTTTTTGAGCGGTGAATGTATTCGAGAGTTTCCGGGCCGACCTGACGGCCTTCCGCTTCGAGATCGGCGACCTGTCCTCCGACCATACCGTTGACAGTGCCAGCGGCGGTGGAGATTTCCGTAATCATGGCGACGCGGCGGCCCGGCGGGGCCGGGGAAACAGCAACTGTCTCAAAAGCCAGCGTGAGCAGGGCGTCGCCAGCGAGAATCGCGGTGGCTTCACCGAATTTCTTGTGGCAGGTGGGCTTGCCGCGGCGCAGATCGTCGTTATCGAGCGCGGGCAGATCGTCATGTATCAGAGAGTAGGTGTGGATGAACTCGATGGCGCAGCCGGGATAGAAGGCGGGAGAAACTTCAGGGTCAAAGATGCGCGCCGTTTCCAGGCACAGGATGGGACGGATGCGCTTGCCCCCGGCAAAGACGGAATAGCGCATGGCCTGATGGATGGAAGGCGGTTGGACGGACTCCGCGGGCATCAAGCGGTCGAGATGCCCGTCAACGGCGATGCGGTCTTCTTCAAAGAAGTCGGGAAGTTTCATCGGGATGAAAAGTTTCCTGTCCTGGGAGTTGCGGGTGCGTTATGCGTTGCCTTCTCCTTCGGGCTCGAAAGGCTCTGCTGTGAGCTTGCCGTCCGCTTTTTTCAGAAGGATTTCCACGCGGCCTTCGGCTTCTTCCAATTGCTTCTGGCATTCACGGGAAAGGCCAACGCCTTCCTCGAAAAGCTTCATGGCTTCGTCGAGAGAAAGCTGAGGGCTTTCGAGCTTGCGCACGACTTCTTCGAGGCGCGCCAGGGAACGCTCAAAATCCGGCTTTTTGGCGGGTTCGGGCTTCTTGGGAATTGTCTGATTCACGGCGCTTCCTCGGGGAAATTCTACTTCTGGCAATACAAACAGCAGTACGTGGAACGTCCGCCCTGCTCGATGCGTTCGATTGCCCGCCCGCAACGGCGACATGGCAATCCTTCGCGCTGGTAGGCCCGAAGGATTTTTTCGATTCCCTGGAACCACCACTGCGGGTCGCGAAAATCGGGCGCGGGATGCAAACAACATTCTAAAGCACGGCGGAGAACGGACACAATCGCTTTATGAAGTTTGGCGGATTCTTTGCGGCTGAGGGAATTCGCGGGACGGCGCGGATTGAGACGGGCGTGCCAGAGAGCTTCAACGGAATAGATATTGCCGATGCCTGCAATCCGGGATTGATCCAGGAGGAACTCTTTCAATGGGCGGCGGGAAGCGGAGAGGCGCTCGTAAAGAAGAGAAGGCGTGAATTGAGGAGAGAGCGCGTCGAGGCCGAGAGAACGCAGGGAAGCGCAAGCGGAAATCGATGGCCAGTAGTGCACTCGTCCAAAATGGCGTTGATCGGCGAAGCCTAGCACTCCTTTATCGAGCTCCAGAGCTACATCGACGTGGACACCTTCTGGCATTTGATTGGCGCGGCGGAGCAGTTCGTTGGCGCTGCGAAACCAGATGAGTTGGCCATCGAAGCGGAAGTGCAGTTCGAGCAAGCCACGATCGAGGGTGAGCAGGAGGTATTTGCCGTGGCGCGTGGCATCAAGGATGTGGCGTCCGCGGGCAAGTTGTGCGATTTGCATCGGCGATTGCGGTTTTGTTGCGATGGGATGAAAGATGTGGACGCAACGGATACGGCGTCCACGAACAAGGGGACGCAAGCTGCGCGTTATGGCTTCGACTTCGGGAAGTTCGGGCATGGGTGCTCAGTGGCTTAGGGCTTCAAGGTCAGCGTATGTTTCTTAGTCTTGGCTTCGGCGGCGTCGCTGAAGGGGCCGTAAATCGGTTTGCCTTCGAACCAGAAGTGAAACTGGTCGGTGTAATGCTCGCTGCCGGGCTGGCCGGATTGTCCAGCGGGGATGAGGATGATGGAATGATCCCAGTCGGCAAGATTGGCGACAAAGCGTTCCGATGGGCCGTGGCTGCGGCTGGCGGCGCGCGGGCTGAATATCGTGCCGGCTTGCGGCCGATCGCCAAGACTTAGCATTTTTTTCAGGAAACCCTCGCGACCAAGGGGATGAAGCATATCCAGATAGTTGAATCGCTTCCATTGCCAGTCTTCGGGGTTGGATTTTCCGGTGCGTTTTTCCAGACGGTCCACAGCCCGATCTGCGGCGGCGCTTAGGAGTTCGTCATAGTTCTTGAACTGGGAGGGAAGCCAGCGCGCGGGCCGTTCGGTGAGGACGCGCTGGAGAAACGCGATTTTTCGCCAATGGTAAAGCTCAGTGTCCTGGCCCAGGTGAGGTTCGAGGATCAAATCGAGGGCCTGGTAAAGCGCCGTGTTGAGGAAAGTGACTACGACGGAATTGGGATCGGCGATGCCGTTCCAATCTTTGCCTCGTTCGATGAGCTTCTTTGCGCGGGGATCCTTTGGCGGAGCAACTTGTGCGGCGGTAACTAGTTGCTCCGCGAGAAAGGCGTGCGGATAGCTGAAGGCATCAGTCTGGACCTTGAGCATGTCCTCTGGGCGGAGATCGTGCCTGTCATGAAGCAGGTCGTAGATGCGGGCGGTACGATAAGGTTCCTCCCAATCGTCGGTGAGGTACTGTTTGTAGGCGGGGCCAACGACACGTGCATTAGCGGTGACGATGAGGCCACTCTCCGGATTGTAGCTGCGCGGCAATTGGTCGAACGGGATGTAGCCAGTCCACTCGTAATCGTCGGTATCGCCGGGCACAGGCATTTCGCCATGGCCCTTTTTGCGAACGGGAACGCGAGCAGCCATGATGTAGCCGATGTTGCCGTTCACGTCGGCATAAATGGCGTTCTGTGCGGGGCCCCACACGGATTTCATGATTTCCAGAAACTCGCGCCAGTTTTGTGCTTTGCCGAGCCATAAGTAGGTGTTGGCTAAAGCACCAGGTTCCAAAACCGTCCAGCGGATGGCGTAGCTCTTGCCATCTTCCTGGTAAATCACAGGGCCGTGGCGCGTGACGAGCAGCCGCAAGTGTTCATCGGGAGCGCCCTTCACATGAATGATTTCGTCAAAGACGTCAGCCTTTTTCCACTGGCCATTGACGCGATATTCGTCGGGATTCGCGGGATTAAAAGTTTCGAGGTAGAGATCCTGAACGCTGGCGCCATTGTTGGTGAAGCCCCAGGCAATGCGGTCGTTGTGGCCCACGACGACAAGCGGAGAGCCGGGAAGGGCGAAGCCTTTGACGTTCCATCCGGGGGCGGTGTCGTGTACTTCGTACCAGATTGGGGGCAGCGTGAGTTCCAAGTGCATGTCATTGGCCAGGAGCGGCTTGCCAGTAGCTGTATGCGCCCCGTTGACCACCCAATTGTTGCTGCCGAGCGAGCGGCGAATATCGCGCTGCGATTCGTCAAGCCAGTCCTGCACGCTGGCCGCAAGCGCAGAGGTGAGATCGGGGTGGCTGTCGAGATCGGGAGAGGCAGGGAATTCACGGCCGGCCTTCAACACATCGTCGCTATCCATCTCATCGTCATCATCGTCGTCGTCGGCGTCGCTTTGCGGGACATCGCGGCCGTTTTCCTTGGCATTCGGATCGCCCACCACGAAATGGTCCAAGGCGGCATCGTCACGGTAAAGGTCCTTGGCAAGATCGAGGCCGATTTTTTCGGTGATTTTGGCGCGATCCAGCTTGCGCGGCCAGGTATACGTAAGCGTGCGATACATGTAAGCGCCAATGACCAGGGAGTCGGAGGCTTGCCAGGGCTGTGGCTTGTACTTGAGCAGGGTAAATTCCATGGGCAACTTATTGGAATGCTGCTCGATGAAACGGTTGACGCCTTGAGCGTAGGCTTCGAGGATGCGGCGGGGACTGGAGTCCATCAAACCGAGGTCGCGCTGGGCCGCGCGGCCAAAATTAAGGATGCGAAAGTCCTTGTCCGTCTTGAGCGTGACGGAGCCGAGAATTTCCGAGAGCTGGCCACGAGCGGCGCGGCGAAGCAGGTCCATCTGCCAGAGGCGATCCTGGGCCATTACATAGCCTTGCGCTTCGGCAAGATCTTCGATGGAAGAGGCGCGGATGTGAGGAACGCCCCAGTTGTCACGCTCAACGGAGACACTCGCGTGCAAACCGGGAAGCGAAGCCGAGCCCTCCAATTGAGGAAGTGGACGATAGACGAACCACCAGACGACTGCGGCGAAGGCAATAAGAATCGCGGCGAAGAACCAGAGGAATAGACGGAAGAGGGTGCGCAAGTCGAGTTCCACCTCAGAGCTGAGTGATTAAGTTTAGTGGAGGCGGGAAAGACACGCAACCTGTACAAACTGTTCGTCCATCCAGACTTTCAGTTTTTCTTGGTGCATGCTTTCCTCCAGGGTCGTCTTGTGAGAAGCTGGCGAAACCACTTTTGAGCCTACAGGTCAGGCAGATTGAGGAGAGGCATGTCCGCAATTCTTCCACCTGGCACGGCTGCACCTGAATTCACGCTGCACGTCACACCCGATCAAACGCTTTCCCTGAGTGAACTCCGGGGAAGGCCTGTGATCATGGCATTTTATCCGGCGGACTGGAGTCCGGTCTGCGGCGACCAGATGGCGCTGTACAACGAAATCCTGCCTGAGTTTCAGAAGTTCAACGCGGAGTTGCTGGGCATTTCCGTGGATGGAGTGTGGTGCCACGAAGCGTTTGCCAAGGACCGGCGGCTGCACTTTCCGCTGTTAGCCGATTTCGAGCCGAAGGGAGAGGTGGCGCGAAAATACGGGGCTTACCGGGGGAAAGAGGGCGTATGCGAACGCGCGCTATTCGTCATCGACAAGAACGGAACGATCACTTGGAGCTACGTTTCGCCGGTCGCGGTAAATCCTGGAGCCGACGGCATTCTGCAGGCGCTGGAAGCTTTGCCGAAGTAGGAGGGAGAGGATGGCTGCTCTGAAAGTTGCAGTGTCGGATGCGGATCATGTGCAGGGTCCGGCCAACGTGGGAATTACGCTGGTGGAATATGGGGACTACGAATGCCCGCACTGCGGGCGCGCTTATCCCATCGTGAAACGCGTGCAGAAGCATTTTGGGAAGCGCATGCGCTTTGTGTTCCGTAATTTTCCGCTGGGTGAGATGCACCCACATGCGGAGGGCGCGGCCGAAGCGGCTGAGTTTTGCGGATCGCAGGGGAAATTCTGGGAAATGCACGACTTGCTTTTCGAGAATCAGGAGCGGCTGAGCGGTCCGCTATACCTGGAACTTGCGCAAAAGATTGGCGTGGCGCCTGCGGCTCTGCGCGCTTCGCTGGAGAAACGAGAGTTCCTGCCGCGCGTGAAAGCGGATTTTACAGGTGGTGTGCGCAGCGGAGTGAACGGCACGCCCACCTTTTTCATCAATGGCCAGCGGCATGATGGCGCATTCGACTACGAGGACCTGGTCGAAGCAATCAATGCCGCTGAGCCCGCATAATAACACCGACATCGCAACACCTGGCCACGCCGTCCCCCCGGGCAGGATAGGTACTGCTACAATGCGGCTGAAGGAGCAGGCAAGAGAATGTTCCTGGTGCGGCTCATAGGCGTGTTCGTACTGGTGGCGATGAACGGTTTTTTCGCCGCGGTGGAATTCTCGTTGGTGACGGTGCGGATGTCGCATGTGCGGCAACTGGTGACGAAGGGCGACGCGCGTGCGCGCATTGTCGAGCACCTGCTAGCTGATTTGCACCGGGTAGTTTCCGGGGTGCAAGTAGGGATTACATTGACCAGCCTGGCGATTGGCGCGCTTGGCGAAATGACGCTGGCGAAACTGGTGCAGCAGGTGATGCCGGTGGAAGGAAGCCTGCGCATGCTGTTGTTAGTGCATGGCGTGGCCCTGGCGATCGCCTTCCTGTTTCTAAGCGCCATCCATGTGGTGCTGGGCGAACTGGTGCCGAAGAGCATCAGCCTGGCGCGTGCCGGTCGAGTGGCGTTGATGGTGGCGCGCCCGTTCCAGTGGTTTCTTAACACATTTCGTTGGGCCATCGATCTTCTGGATGGGATTTCCGGGGCAATTGTGAAAGGGTTGGGTGTGGCCGCACCGCTGGGCCACGGAGTTGCGCATTCGACGGAAGAATTGCAGATTCAGATTCAACAAGCGCGCGAACGCGGATTGCTTGGAACGGGGGAAGAGAAGTTTATTTTGAGCGCGATTGACTTGAGCCAATTGCAGGTGCGGGAAATCATGGTGTCGCGGCCGGACATGCACACGCTGCCAGTGGAAGCGTCGCTGGAGGAAGTGATGAGGGTGTTTGCGACCACGCAGCGCTCGCGGATTCCCGTTTATCGTGGCACGGAAGATCATGTGCTGGGATTTGTGCACATCAAGGACATGATGTGGGTGCTGCTGGACCGCGAACGCCGTTTGGAAGAAAACTTGCCGCCGGCGCCGCCGTTCGATTTGCGGCAGGTGCTGCGGGAAGTGCTGATTGTGCCGGAAACGAAGCCGGTCAGCGAGTTGCTGGTGGAGTTGCGCGCGCGGCACGTGGGCATCGCAATGGTGGTGGACGAGTTTGGCAGCATCCTTGGATTGGTGACGAAGGAGGACCTGCTGGAGCAGTTGGTCGGCGAAATCCACGACGAGTTCGACGTGGTGGAGCGGCCGTTGACGTTGGCCGATGGCGCGGTGGTGTTCGATGCGGCACTGAACGTGCGCGATCTGGATACGCAATATAACATCACGTTGCCGGAAGACCCGGCGTACGCGACCGTTGGGGGTTTCGTGATGGACCAGCTCGGGTTCATCCCGCGCGGCGGAGAAAGCTTTGAATTTGGCGGCTACCGTTTCTCGGTGATGGAGATGGACGGACGACGCGTGGCGAGAGTGAAAATCCAGCGATTGCGCCCGGCTGAGCCCGTGCCAGCGAATGAAGCGAACGGGATAGTGGAGGCTACAAAAGCAAAAGCTGCAAAAAAGGAGCACTGAGTTTTCGGTCGAATGACGCGCTACTTCTTCCATCGCTTCTTGCTGACTCTTCCGGCGCTCTGGCTGGTGCTGACGATGGTGTTCCTGCTGATCCATATCGTTCCAGGAGACCCCGTTGAGCAGATGCTAGGAGAGAGCGCGGCCCCGGGACAAGCGGCAGAACTGCGGCACACGCTGGGGCTGGACCAGCCACTGATCGTACAGTATGGCAAGTATTTGTGGCATGTGGCGCAGGGAGATTTCGGGCAATCGTTCAAATTCCAGGCGCCGGTGCGGCGCATCATTTTTGAACGCTATCCGGCGACGCTGCAATTGGCGTTTCTGGCGTTGCTGGTGTGCATTGCGATTGCGATTCCCGCGGGCGTGCTCGCAGCGCACCGTCGGGGGACAACGACGGATCGAACTATCGGCGTGCTGACACTCTTTGGGCTGGCGGTGCCTAACATTGCGCTGGGGCCTCTGTTGATCGCGTTGTTTTCGATTGAGTTGGGGTGGCTGCCGGTTTCGGGCCGGGGCGGTGCATTGAACTACATCCTTCCGGCGGTGACCCTTGGCGCGGCGCTGGCGGCGATTTTGACGCGGATGGTGCGCGGCGCCATGCTTGAGGAACTTTCCAGCGATTACGTGCGAACGGCGCGTGCCAAAGGGTTGCGCACATCGGCAGTGCTCGTGCGGCACGCGTTGCGCAACGCACTTATTCCCATCACCACGATAATTGGCCTGCAGTTTGGGACTCTGCTGGCGGGTGCGATTGTTACGGAGACTATTTTTTCGTGGCCAGGTATCGGGCGCTTGACGGTGCAGGCGATTTCCGCGCGCGACTATCCGCTGCTGCAGGGGTGCATCCTAGTGATCGCGCTTTCTTATGTGCTGGTCAACCTGCTCACGGATTTTCTCTATTCCTTGATTGATCCGCGGGTGCGGCTGTCATGAAATTCGGCGCACCGCTCCGAGAGTTTCTGCAGCAGAGTTTGCTGGCGCGCGTTGGCTTTGCAATTGCTTGCCTGCTGGTGCTGGTAGCGCTGCTGGCGCCATGGATTTCGCCTGCGAGACCAGCCGCGCAGAATCTGGCGGTGCGGCTGCAAGGGCCGTCACTGAGCCACTGGATGGGCACTGACGAATTAGGCCGCGATATCCTCACGCGGATCATGTATGGCGCGCGAGTGTCGCTGTTCGTTTCCCTCTGCGTGGTGCTGGGCTGTGGTTCGATTGGGCTGGCTTTGGGCATGCTGGCCGGATATAGCGGCGGTGTCTTCGACCGCATTGTGAACCTGCTGTTGATCAACGCGTTTCTTTCGTTTCCCGGGGTGCTGCTGGCGATCGCGTTTGCTGCCTTTTTTGGTCCTGGGATCGGCAAAGTGATTCTGGCGCTTATCATCACGGGCTGGGCGGGGTATGCGCGGCTGGCGCGGGCGCAAGTGCTGAAGACCAAGGAGTTGGAATTCGTGCTGGCGGCAAGGTCGCTGGGAGCTTCGCCGTTACGGATTATGGTGCGGCATCTCTTGCCAAACATTATTCAACCAGTGCTGGTCCAGGCCACCATCGGGATGGCCGGAGCGATCCTGGCAGAGGCGACGTTGAGTTTTCTGGGGTTAGGCGTACTTGCGCCGATTCCGAGTTGGGGCGCGATGCTAAACGACGCGCGGAACCATTTATTTGACGCGCCGCATATGGTGGTTTTTCCGGCGCTGGCGGTGGTGTTGGCGGTTCTGGCGTTTAATTTGTTGGGAGATGCGTGGCGGGATTGGCTGGACCCGCGCACACGTTCGCAGATGACGGCGATGGAATCGAGCCGGTAGGGCTAGCTTTTTGTAAGCAGGACGGGAGTGCCGCGGCCGAGGCCAAGCGCGCGCGAAGCACTGCCTTTGTTTACGCCAATTTCCAGAAATCCGCTGGAGCCAATGTAGGCGACCGCTTCACCGGCTGGGCCGTGGGCAAACGTCGGCACAAACTTGGTGACGGGATGGCTGCCAACTTGCAGCCTCACTTCACCTTTTTCTATCGCACCGGCGGGCAAATCTTCCGCGCGAAAATTCGTAATCAGATTGCCGAAGGCATCCACCTTGAGGACGGCACCCTTCAGGAGACCATCCGCCTCCTTGGGCTTGGGCATGGCGAACTTCTTGAAGTCGGTGATTTCCTCTCCCATGCTGGCGGGTTGCCAGTTCTTGGAGAGCCACGCGGCAACGGGAACGAAAATATCGCGGCCATGAAAGGTTTTGCTCACTGGCTGCAGAAAATAGTGTTCGGAAGTGATGTGCCGAACGATGACAGGGTGCTCTTTTTCGTATACGCCAGAGAGGACGCCGTTATCCGGCGCAATGAAATACTGATTCTGCCCGCTGACAAGGATAGGGCGGCGTTCCGTGCCCACCCCCGGGTCTATGATGACCACGTGGATGCAGCGCGGAGGGAAATAGGAATAGGCGGAGGCGATGGAGAGGGCGCCATCGAGCAAGTCAAAGGGGGCCACTTGGTGGGTGATATCTACGATTTGTGCCTCTGGATTGATCTTCAGGATGACGCCCTTGAGCACGCCCACAAGATGGTCGTTGATGCCGTAGTCGGTGGTCAGGGTAATGATTGGAGTCGTCAAGAGTCTCTTCCTTTGGAGGAATTAAGGCGCCTTTTGATTGGTGGAGTGGAGAGGCACCCCATCATTCTGACGCTAACGGAGGACGCGGCGGGATGCAAGGAAAGTAGCAGGAAACGCTGCAAAAGTGCCAATGGCTGTTTGCGACTCCGGGCCCAGACTGTCCGCTGCAAATGTGGAACGGCCAGGCGCGCAACGCGCTGCAACTCGTGGCTAAGTGTCGGCGCGGCGACTTAGTCCAGCCAACACGCGAAGGTGGCCCAGGACCATCATGTCTCGATTCACGGGTTCCTTGTTCCGCACCAGATGAGCGCCGCGTCCGCCATCTGTGGCGTAGCCTTCGATATGAAGGATCGTATCGGGTTCTTTATCAGGGCGCGCCGTGTTTTCGATAGTCACCGAGCGCATCGCGGAATCGTAATGCACGATGATTTGATGAGATTTGCCACTGCACCAGACACGAAGATCGCCGAGCGCTGTTTCGTTGCACGTCAAAGTCTGCTCATTGGTCACGCAATTCCACTCGTGACACTGCGTGATGAAGGAGTCCACGAGTTCCTTCCAGACTTTTGGACCAAGGGCAACGGAAGCTTCCAGATTGAGACGGTCTTCCTGCTCCTGCGCCTCTTCCGAGAGTCTTGCGGCCAGATATTCCTGCGCAGCCCGCTTCGCGCTCACATCGTCCATGGTCAAGGCTCTCCGTAAGTTATTCTACACGACAATAGTCCAGCCTATTAAGGGACATGTATCAGCGGATACGCGTCTCCGGAAATAAGTTGAATTTACTTTGCGACATACGTGCCGCCACCCTCGAGGTAAATGGTTCGGTCGCTGAGGGCAAAGAATTTGAAGCTGAATTCGTCCTTTACCTCCGTATTGGATTGGCCAGTGAAAATAAATTCACCATGGAAGTACAGGCCACCATCAGGCCGGTAAATCGAACAATTAGTTTTAAGTGATCCTGCATCACGGCAGGAAATAAACAGGCCGCTAGTGAAGACTGAATTCTTAGGAATCGTAACCGAACGGATGTGCTGCGTTGGGATGAGCATGCCTTTTTCAAGATAGATCCTGTTACCGTCGAACGCATTGAAACGCAATTCGTCCGAACGGGCAGCGCGCGCAGACCCCGACAGTTGGAAAAAGCCCCCTCCCGTAACGTCGCCGGTGGACTCATTGTAGGCGAGGCAGCGGTTGACATTGTGCTCCGCATCCACATCGCACTCAATGAAACTACCCCCGTCAGGACCACCCGCCCAGACAGCGTTGGCGGGTACCAATGGAGGCTTAGGAGGGGGTGTTACCTTTGAATGGCAACCTGTAAGTGACGAAATCAACAGCCAAATAGTGACGCGAATCATTCTGAGGCTCATTTGGGTCGCGCAGGGATTCTTGCTCATAAAAACCAGCGTATGCCACTCAGTTCATTTGACCAAATTATTTATGCATTCACGACTTTGCAGTTGGAAACAAGGCAATTCCATTCCGCTGACTGACCCAGTGTGTGATAAGGCGGTTGTCGAGACTGGTGCGCGGCCGCGGAGCAGAGTTGCTTGCGTTCAGCGGGTGGGCATCGTACGATTTTGAGTTGGTACTTCACGCGTCATTTGTAATATTGACCACTGTCAAGCGGCAGGTTGGCGTAGGGTGTGCCGCGACAGGGTGTTCGGTCGAGAGAAGGTCTGAATGAAATCGGTCGTGGTGGTTGGAGCGCAGTGGGGCGATGAAGGCAAAGGGAAGGTGGTTGACTACCTGGCGGGCTCGTTCGATTACATTGCGCGGGTAGCCGGTGGCCACAACGCGGGACACACAGTAATTATCGGCAAAGAGCGCCACGTGCTGCAGTTGATTCCGTGCGGGATTCTGCGTCCAAAGCAGCACGCCATCATCGGTCCGGGCGTGGTGATTGATCCTTCGGCGCTTGTGGCCGAAATCGAAATGCTAGCCAAAGGTGGGATCAGCGTGGCTGGTCGGCTGCACATTAGCAATCGCGCGCACCTAATCTTCCCGTATCACCGCGAACTGGATAAAGCCGCTGAATCCGCACGGGGTGCCAACAAGATTGGCACGACTTCGCGTGGCATCGGGCCGGCGTATGAAGACAAGATGGCGCGGCGTGGACTGCGCATGGTGGATCTGCTGACGCCGGAACTGTTTCGCGAGAAGGCCGCGCGTGTAATTGAGGAGAAGGACCGGCTCGCGCGCGGGGCATACGGCGCGACCATCGATTTTTCCGATGAGGTGGAAGCGACGCTGAAGCTGGGCGAAAAGATCAAGGGCTACATTTGCGACACGGCGGAATTGACGAATCGCGTGCTGGATGAGGGCAAGTCGGTGCTCTTTGAGGGCGCGCAGGGCACGATGCTGGATATTGATCATGGCACTTATCCGTTCGTTACGTCGTCCAGCGCGACCTCCGGCGGCGCGACCACGGGGATGGGCGTGCCTCCGACAAAGATTCGCAATGTTCTGGGCGTATCCAAGGCGTATACGACGCGCGTTGGCGGCGGCCCGTTTCCCACGGAAATGCCGGACCTGGAAGCGAAGGAAGTGCGCGAACGCGGCAAGGAGTTTGGCGCGGTGACGGGACGCCCGCGACGATGCGGCTGGCTGGACCTGGCGGAATTGCGCTACGCGAAGATGATCAATGGCATTGATACGCTGGTGATCACGAAGCTGGACGTGTTTGATACGCAGCGCGAAATTCGGGTAGGCGTGGGTTACACCTACAAGGGCGCGGAGTTGAAAGAGATGCCTGCGTCGGCGGAAGAGTACGAACACGTGACACCGGTGTACAAAACGCTGCCAGGATGGAGCGAGACGACCTACGGAGTAAAAGACGCTGCGAAATTACCGAAGGCAGCTCTGGACTACCTGCGCTTTGTTTCCGACTTCCTGCAAGTGGAGATAGGCATGATTTCCACGGGGCCGGAACGCGATGCCACGATTATCCAGCCTGGCACGCTGCTGGCTCGCTGGCTCTAAAACTATTTCGAAAACCAATTGGTTAGTCTGAACGCGAAGAGGACTCCTCATGCTGCGATATGACGAAGCGCGGCAATTGGTCATCACGGAGGCGGGCAAGCGGCCGCGTCCGAGTGCCACGATCAAGCTGGGCGCGGGCGAGGCGCTGGGCTACGTGCTGGCGGAAGAGATTCGAAGCGATCGCGAATACCCGCCGTTTGACCGCTCCACGCGCGATGGCTATGCGGTGCGATCCAACGAAGCGGCTTCCGGAGCAAAGCTTCGTTGCACGGGAGAAGTGAAGGCCGGAGACAGTGTCACGTTGTCACTAGCTGCTGGGGGTTGCGTACAAATCATGACGGGCGCGGCAGTTCCGCCCGGAGCCGACGCTGTGGTCATGATTGAGTTCACTTCGCGCGACGGCGATACGGTTTCCTTTCAGCGAGATACAATTCTCGGGCAAAACATCGTTCCGCGAGGCAGCGAGGCGCGTGAAGGCGATGTTGTTCTGCACACTGGCCATCGGCTTGGTTTTGCGGAATTGGCCATTGCGGCGCAAGTCGGCGCGACGGCGCTGCTTTGCAATCGCAAGCCGCGTGTGGCCATTCTTTCTACCGGTGATGAGGTTGTGCCTATCAGCGAGACGCCCGGCCCCTTTCACATTCGCAACAGCAACAGTGTTTCGCTTGCGGCGCAAGTGCGCCTTGCGGGAGGTGAGCCGGTGCTGCTGGGCAATGCACTGGACCGCAGCGACGACCTGGGCGCAAGAATCGAGCAAGGCTTGCAGGAAGATGTGCTGGTGCTTTCGGGCGGGGTGTCCATGGGGAAGTACGACCTGGTCGAATCGGTGCTGCAGGCGATGGGCGCAACGTTTTATTTTGACGCAGTGGCCATACGCCCTGGGAAACCGGCGGTGTTTGCGCGGTGCCGGGATGCGTTTGTGTTTGGGCTACCGGGTAATCCTGTTTCCACGATGGTGACGTTTCTGCTGTTCGTTGCGCCAGCGTTGGATGTACTGAGCGGTTCACCAGCCAGGCCGCTTCCTTTGTTGGAAGCCACGCTTTCGGAAGCAATGAAGGAAAAGCCCGGGCTAACGCATTTCCTACCGGCTCGGATTGAATGGAGTGGTGGATCGGCGGAAGTGCGTCCATTGCGCTGGCAAGGGTCGGGTGACATTGCCACGCTGAGCCGGGCGAACTGTTTTCTGATGGTGCCCGCTGACCGCCAGGACATTGCCGCGGGAGAGAAAGTTTCCGTTCTGCCGCGGTTGGACGTACTCTAGGGCTCGTCTTGATCGCTTGAGTTTCCGAAGTCTCCGTGGACAGGCTTCGGACATGTAGCAAAGGCCTGAAATGCAATCCTCGATGGACCCGGGGCAAATGGCAAAACTCTCCCACTACGGCAAAGGCGGCGAAGTGCGCATGGTAGACGTCTCCGCCAAATCGGTGACCGCGCGCACGGCGGTGGCGCACGCGTTTGTGCGCATGGCGCCCAGCGTGGTGAGGGCAGTGGGGCGTTTGAAGAATCCGAAGGGCGATCCGCTGGAAGTGGCGCGTATCGCTGGAATCGCGGCGGCCAAACGCACGGCGGAGTGGATACCTCTTTGTCACCCACTGCCCCTTACGCACATTGCTGTGACCCCACGGCTATGCAAAGATGGAGTGGAAATTCATTCCCGGGTAACGGCGACGGCGCAAACCGGCGTGGAGATGGAAGCCCTAGTCGCCGCCACCTGTGCGGCCCTCACGGTTTACGACATGTGCAAAGCTCTCGACAAAGGAATTGAGATCACGGACGTCCACCTTCTGGAGAAGACGGGTGGAAAGAGCGGGGAGTACCGGCGCGCTCGGGGGAAGAAACCTCGCAGAGGGCGCAAATGACTGCGGCTCCGGGCAAAACCGTGAAGTTGCTCCTGGCGGAAGACAATCCGCTGATACGCGACCTGATTTCCAAGGCGCTCGACCCATACTGTGAAGTGATGATCGCGGGCGATGGCGCTGATGCGCTGCTGAAGACGATTGATGATCCCCCAGACGTGATTTTGTGCGATTACAAAATGGCCGGTCTGGACGGGCGGCAACTGTTTGAGAAACTGCGTGGGCGGGAAGCCACACGGCACATTCCGTTTTTGTTCATGGCGAGCCGCGCGGATATTGAAGAACGCCTGCGCCCGCTTGTGGATGGGGTGGAAGACTTTATCGCCAAGCCATTTTTGGTAAAGGACCTGGTCCGCTCCGCAAAGAAGGTAGTGGACCGGTTGCATCTGGAAAAACTGCAGAAGACGGCGTCGCGTCCTGGCGTGATTCAGGGCCGCCTGGAAGAAATGAACATGACAGACCTGATGCAATCACTGGAGATGGGACAGAAATCCTGCCGCCTGGTGGTGCGCAAGGGAGAGGAACAGGCGGAGTTGTACTTTGCCACAGGGCAGTGCCGCGACGCGAAGATTGGCACACTGCAGGGCGACGACGCGGTGTTCAAAGTTATCTTGTGGACCGAGGGTGAATTCGAGATTGACTTCAATGCTGCCAATGCTTCCACCGCCACCACCACCACCCGCAGCACCACCGGGCTCCTGATGGAAGCGATGCGCTTGTTGGACGAGGCCAATCGCGATACTGTCGAAAGCAATTGAACCTGTCATGCGTGTTGCTATCCTCACAATCAGCGATTCTGTTGCGCGCGGGGAACGCGTGGACCTCTCCGGGCCGGCGCTGGTGCAGCGATGCAGGGAACTGGGCTGGGAAGTGAATGCCTCGCTGCAGTGCTCGGACGATCCCGGCAGCGTGCGCAGTCAATTGCGGGAATTGGCGGATTCCCGGCGCGTTGACGTGCTGCTGACCACCGGTGGCACAGGGCTGGGGCCACGCGACAATACCCCGGAAGCAACGCTGGAGATTGCAGAGCGCAACATCCCCGGATTGGCCGAAGAGATCCGGCGCAAGGGCGCGGAGAAAACTCCGACGGCGCTATTGTCGCGAGGGGTGGTAGTGTCCCGGCACCGGACTCTGATCCTGAATTTGCCGGGCAGCCCGAAAGGCGCGGTGGAATCGCTGGATGCCATTGCCCACCTGCTGCCGCATGCATTGGAAGTACTGCACGGCGCGCGCCACGATTAGCGTGCGATAATCTTGTTAAACTCTCACGAAATCCGACCCATGGATCAGCCTCCACGCCGAAACTCCTGCCCTTGATTCGCTTGTTGACGGTTCTCGCGGCGTCCATAACAATGTTGGCATCATGACTACCAAACTTTCCGATATGAACCTCGCGGTTTTGGGCACAGGTAAACTCGGCAGCATCCTATTGCGCGCCTTTCTGAAGCAGGGGCTTTTCTCTCCGAAGCGCGTGAATTTCACGGTCCGCCGTGAAGAGAAGGCGGCGGCGCTTGCCAAGGAACTCGGCGTCAAAGGCGGTACGGACAATCGCAAGGCCGTTCACTCAGCGGATATCGTGCTGTTGGCGGTGAAGCCGCAGGTGGTGGGCGACGTCCTGAAGCAGATTGCGCCAGAACTGACCAAAGACACACTGATCATATCTGTTGCGGCTTCCGTGCCGACTGCATACATCGAACAATACGCAGGCGCCCAGGTTTCCGTGGTCCGCGCCATGCCGAATACGTGTTCCACTGTTGGTTGCGGAATGACGGGGATTTGCCCCGGCGCACACGCTTCCGCCGAGCATCTGGAAATTGCGAAGGCCATGTTTGACGCCGTGGGGCGCACCGTCGTTGTCGACGAAAAGAATATGGACGCCGTCACCGGCCTTTCCGCATGTGGGCCCGCATTCATCTACATTATTCTGGAATCGCTAGCCGAAGCCGGCGTGAAGGTGGGCTTGCCGCGGGATATCTCCACGCTGCTGGCTTCCCAAACGATGAAAGGCGCGGCGAGCGTGGTGCTGGAGACCGGTGATCATCCAGCACTTCTGAAGGACGCAGTGACGACTCCCGCCGGGTGCACGATTGACGGAATACTCGAGCTCGAGGAAGGGAAGTTGCGCGTTACCCTGATCAAGGCGGTGGTGAAAGCCACGCAGCGCGCAGGGGAATTATTGTTCGAGAAGTAGCTGGATCGCCGGTGGCGGCGCATGAGCGAGAGACACAGTTCTGCGCTCACGTGATCGGGGCAATTCACCTGACAAGAAGTTGTGGTACGATGCGTCGAGAGGCATTCCATGCCTGAGGCTTACATCCCGGTTCTGATTTTTGCGTTGCTGGTGCTGTCATTTCCTATTCTCGCCTTGCTGATTTTCAAGTTGATTCGGCCGGAGACAGCCGGCGGCCCTGCCAAGTTGCAGCCTTACGAGTGTGGCATCCCCCCGGAAAGCAATGCGCGCGGACGCTATTCGGCACGGTTTTACGTGGTAGCCATGCTGTTTGTGATCTTCGACGTGGAAACCATGTTCCTGTTTCCCTGGGCGATTCTGTATCGCTCATGGGTAATGAATCACATGGGTGCGTTTGCTTTGGTCTCCATGTTTGTATTTTTGGGGATACTGCTGGTTGGGTACGCCTGGCTTTATAAGAAGGGTGCGTTGGACTGGGCGTAATTCTCCGTTGTGGTTCTTTTTCTCATCCTTTAAACCTGCAGAACTTTTCCACTGATGTGCTGGCGCGCATTGACTGTCCTGACTGCGTGTGTTAGAAACTCTGAGAGCGATCCTGTTTGCTGCCAGGTCGCGGATGAGTGTGTCTGTCTGCAAACTGGTTTGCGCGTTCTCGCTCCTTCCTTTTGCGCGCGGCCTGAATTGCGGTGATTCTCAGTGGAATGATTTGGGGCTACTTGGAGTTTTGACGAGCCCCACTTTGCAGTTCAATGGTCCCAGGGTCCATGGCAGAAGAGCCCAAGCCACCCCAGTCGCCTGAAAGTCCAAAGCCAGAAACTGCTGGCGCTACACCGGCGCCACCAGCAGCGCCTGCAAGCGCCGAAGCTGCCCCATCTCCAGCCGCCAAGCCTGCCGCGCCCGCCAAGCCCGCGCCGCCTCCTCCGAAGCCTCCCGTCTTGATGCAGACTCCGCTGGACAATGATTTGACTAAGCGGTACCGCGAGCAATTTGGCGCGGCAATCTTGGATGCCGTGGAGGACCGCAAGCAGGCGTACCTGGTAATTGACTCCGCGCAACTGTCGGAGATAGCGCGCTACTCAAGGGACGTCGAAAAGTTTGATCTTCTGGAAGATTACACGGCAGTGGATTGGCCGCGCCGCGAAAAGCGTTTTGATTTGGTGGCCATTCTGTATTCGTTCCCGAATAATACGCGGCTGCGGTTGAAGGTACCGCTTGGCGCCGAGCAAAGCGCCGCGAGTCTCGTGGAGATCTGGCCGACGGCGAACTGGCTGGAACGCGAGATTTTCGACATGTTTGGGATCACATTCAGCGGACATCCCGATTTGAAGCGAATTCTTCTGCCGGAGGAATGGCAGGGGCATCCGCTGCGCAAAGATTACGACATCCTTCAACAGGATACAGCTTGGGTGCGAGAGAATCTTGGGATTGAGAGCGGGCAATAGCAGCAAAGGGGACAGCGGAGAAAGGAATTTGACCTCCGAAACGTGAGCGACACTTTGCAAGACGACGCGGCGCAAAAACAGACGCTACTGGGCGCCGACGAACTCGTCCTCAACATGGGTCCGCAGCATCCTTCGACGCACGGCGTGCTGCGCGTGAAGCTGAAGCTGGACGGCGAACGCGTGCGCGGCACGGAGTGCGTGATCGGCTATCTGCACCGCGGGGTTGAGAAGATCGCGGAGAACCGCACCTACCAGCAATTCGCGCCATATGTCGACCGCATGGACTACGTTGCGGCGGTAAGCAACGGCCTGGGCTACTGCGAAGCGGTCGAGAAATTGTTGAACGTGGAAGCTCCGCCGCGCGCGAAGGTTATCCGCACGATCATGACGGAGTTGCAGCGCATCGCCAGCCACCTGGTCTGGCTGGGCACGCATGCGCTGGATATTGGCGCGCTTACGCCCCTGTTTTACTGCATGCGCGAACGCGAAGAGATCCTGAAGATTTTCGAGAAGTATTGCGGGGCGCGGCTGACTACGCACGCGTTTCGCATCGGCGGATTGCAGTACGAAGCGTACGACTCATTTGAAAAAGATGTGGAGCGTTTCTGCAAGGATTTCGAGCGACGCATACAGGAGTATGTGGACCTGCTGACCGGCAACAGCATCTGGATTGGGCGCACGCGGAATGTGGGCGTGCTGAATGCCGCGGATTGCATCGCGTTGGGCGCTTCGGGGCCTATACTGCGCGCCAGCGGCGTGAAATGGGACCTCCGCAAGGCCCAGCCCTATGCCGCGTATGACCAATACAAATTTGAGATTCCAGTAGGCACGAATGGCGATACCTACGACCGATACATGGTGCGCATGGAAGAGATGCGGCAATCGCGTCTGATCTGCCTGCAAGCCATCGAGAATATTCCCGCGGGTCCGATTCTGGGCAAAGTGGGCAAAGTGCTGAAGCCGCCCGCCGGCGAGATATATCATTCGATCGAAGCGCCCAAAGGGATTCTGGGCTATTACATCGTGAGCGATGGCACCACGCAGCCGTATCGTGTGCACATCCGCCCGCCTTCATTTGTGAATTTACAGGCACTGGACAAAATGGCGCGCGGACATTTGGTGGCGGATGTGGTCGCTATCATCGGCACACTGGATATCGTTCTTGGCGAGGTGGACCGCTAGGGTTATGAGCCCCACTCTCCATGCCGTGATTGCATTCCTCCAGACTTGGTGGGTCGAACTCGTCTCCGGCGTGGTTATTGTTGCCGTCGTTCCTCTCATTACCGGTTACATGGTTCTGATGGAACGCAAGCTGATGGCGGACATGCAGGCGCGGCTTGGGCCGATGCGCGTGGGGCCGCACGGTTTGTTGCAGCCCATTGCGGACGCGGTAAAACTGCTGATCAAAGAAGACATCATCCCGGACGACGCGGACAAAATGGTTTTCTGGCTGGCGCCGGTTGTGTCCATGACCGCGGCGCTTACGGCGATGGCAGGGATTGCGTTTGGGCCGGCGTTCGAAGTGGCGCGCGACATTAACGTGGGCCTGTTATTTATTGTGGGCGTAAGTTCGCTGGGGCTATTCGGGATTGTGCTGGGCGGCTGGGCGTCCAACAGCCACTATTCGATTATGGGTGCGTTGCGCAGTACGGCGCAGTTGGTCAGTTACGAAACCGCAGCGGGGCTGGCGCTGGTCAGCGGCTTGCTGATGGCGGGAACGCTCAACATTCGCGCGATTGTGGATGCTCAATACAGCAGCGGTGTGTGGTTTGGTTTTCTGACGCCAGTGGCATTCTTCATTTATGCGGTGGCCTCGATTGCGGAAACGAACCGTGCGCCGTTCGATTTGCCAGAGGCGGAATCGGAACTTGTGGCTGGGTACATGACGGAGTACAGCGGCTTCCGTTGGGCGTGCTATTTCCTGGGCGAGTACGCCAACATGATCGTGGTTGGCGCCGTGGCGACGACGCTCTTCCTTGGCGGTTGGCTGCGGCCGTTCCCGCGAGTGCACTGGCTGAATTGGCTGGATGCAGTGCCCGCGCTGTTCACCGCGGCCGTCGGCGTGTATTGCGCGCTGCGGGCAGGGAAGCAGCCGGTGCGCGTACAGGTGTGGTTCATGTGGGCGGTCGCGCTGGCGTGTTTTGCCGTGGCACTGATACTGGCCGTGCCGTTGGCAGTGGCGCCGCTGAAATTCATGGTGCCAGGCCTGAACGGTGCTTTCTGGTTCCTGCTGAAGATCACTGGATACATCTACCTGTTTATGTGGCTGCGATTCACGCTGCCGCGTTATCGCTTTGACCAATTGATGCACCTGGGTTGGTACATCCTGATTCCGCTGGCGATCGTGAACGTGCTGGCTGTTGGCGTAGCAATGATTCTGGAAATGGAGTACGGCTGGAACCGCTGGCTGGCGCTGATTGTGACCACAATACTTACCCTGGCGACCGCGCTCTTCCTGCTGCGATTGAACGACAAACGCGCCGCGGCGGCGACATCAGCGGTGCCTCCAGAAGGGCCTGCGACAGAGGATTCTTATGCTGGATAAGGTCATCTTCTTTTTCTTCGCGGGCGTGGCGATTCTCAGCGCGGCGCTGATGGTGACACGGCGCAACGCTATTCATAGCGCGATTTTCCTGATTACCACGTTGCTGGCCACGGCGGGCATCTTCCTGCAACTGCGCGCGGAGTTCCTCTTCATCGCGCAGATCATTCTGTATGTCGGCGGGATCATGGTGCTGTTCATTTTCGTGATCATGCTGGTGAACCTGGATGTGGCGCTGCATCAAATCCAGTTTTCGCGGCAGAAATGGGTGGCGCTCCTGGTGACGCTGGCGCTGGCCGCGGAAGTGGGCGTAATGCTGTGGAGTTCGCGGGGGATTCCCGGGCAGGGATTCTTGCTTCCCAATGCGGCGCCAGCAAGCCAGTTACCGGCCAATACGGAAGCTCTGGCGGGCCGCTTGTTTGATGCGTACCTGCTGCCGTTTGAAATCGCCAGCGTGTTGCTGCTGGTGGCCATGGTTGGGGCCGTTGTGATGGCCAAGAAAAGGACGTAGAACGCAATGATGCCCATTGGCTATTACCTGTTTTTGAGCATGGCGCTGTTCCTGATTGGCGCCATCGGCGTGATTACGCGACGCAACGTGATCGTGGTGCTGATGTCCATCGAGCTGATTTTGAACGCCGTGAATATCAACCTGGTGGCGTTCTCGCGGATGTTCGGCGATGTGGCCGGACAGGTTTTTGCGCTGTTCATTATTGCGGATGCAGCCGCGGAAGCCGCAGTGGGGCTAGGCATCATCATCGCTTTCTTCCGCAATCGTGAAACGGTGATGGAAGACGAAATGGATCTTCTGAAATGGTGATGCGCTTTCCATTCTCGCTGGCGGATGCCGGGAATTGCTTATTCCGGGGGTTGTGGTCATGAACCCCTCCGGCTATTTCCTGGAGCATCTCTGGCTAATCCCGCTGTTTCCGCTGGTGACCGCCGCGCTGATGCTGCTGATTGGCCGCACATTGCCGCGCTCCGCCGTCAGCTTCTTCTGCGTAGGCAGCGTGTTTCTTTCGTTCGTGCACGCGGCTGGCGCAGTCTACCAATTGATGGCCGCCTCCCCGGAGAATCGTGTCTACCAGCAGATTCTTTTTGAATGGATCACTCCAGGCGCGATGCCTGGGCCCGGCGGCTTGGTCAACTTTGTGGCCGACTGGGGTTATCTGCTCGACCCACTCTCCTGCGTGATGGTGCTCGTGGTTACCGGCGTCGGATTCCTGATTCACATTTATTCGATCGGGTACATGGGACACGAAGGCGGCTATTACCGGTTCTTCGGTTACATGAATTTGTTCATGTTTTCGATGCTCACGCTGGTGCTGGCGAATAATCTCCTGCTTCTCTTCGTTGGATGGGAAGGTGTCGGGCTCTGCAGCTATTTGTTGATTGGGTTCTACTTTTTGAAGAAGTCGGCTTCCGATGCGGGGAAGAAAGCGTTCATCGTTAATCGCGTGGGCGACACGGGATTCCTGCTTGGCATTTTCCTGATAGCGACCACGTTCGGGACGGTGCGCTTCACTTCGCAAGCGCTCGGCGATCCCGTTGCGTTTCCGGGAATTCTGGAAACATTGCGGGGGATGTTGGCGAACAACACACTGCTCTACGGCGCGCCGATTTTCACCGGCATCGCGCTACTTCTCTTCGTCGGAGCCACGGGCAAGTCTGCGCAATTGCCATTGTACGTGTGGCTGCCGGACGCGATGGAGGGCCCTACACCTGTCAGCGCGTTGATCCATGCGGCGACGATGGTTACCGCGGGCGTGTACATGGTGGCGCGCATGAGCGCCATCTACCAATTGGCGCCATTTGCAATGGATGTGGTTGCGATGGTCGGCGCAACGACGGCCATTTTCGCGGCCTCCATGGCTCTGGTGCAGAACGACATCAAGAAAGTTCTGGCGTATTCCACCATCAGCCAGCTTGGCTACATGTTTCTGGCGCTGGGTGTAGGCGCGTTTTCAGCGGGCATTTTCCACTTGATGACGCATGCCTTCTTCAAAGCGCTGCTGTTCCTCGGAGCGGGCAGCGTGATTCACGCGCTTTCCGGCGAGCAGGACATTCGCAAGATGGGCGGATTGTGGAATACGATCCCTGCCACATCGGTGCCTTTCCTGATCGCGACCCTGGCCATCGCGGGCGTTCCTCCCCTGGCCGGATTTTTCAGCAAGGATGAAATTCTTGGCGCTGCGTTCAATCGCCATAGCGGGGCGGACCGTTACTTGTTTTTGTGGACCATTGGACTGATTACCGCGGGCATCACGGCGTTCTACATGTTCCGGTTGTTCTTTCAGACGTTTCGTGGGCGATCGCGCGTGGCGACCGAGTTGGAAGAGCACATTCACGAGTCACCAAAGTCCATGACCGTGCCACTGGCGATCCTGGCGTTTCTTTCAATCTGCGGCGGGTGGTTCGCGCTTCCCGTGCTTTGGGGAGAAGAGAACACCTTTGCTACATTCCTGGCTCCGGTGTTGAGTGGCGTAAGGAACGAAAGCGGCGCGGTTGAGTTGGCTCACCACACCTTGTTTACGGAATATCTGCTGATGATCGCGTCGGTGGGCATCGCGGCGCTGGGCATCTGGCTGGCGTATCGCGTATACCTGCAGTTTCCAAAATTGCATTCCAAAATTGCGGAGGCATGGCCGCGTTTGCACAACTTGCTGCTGAACAAATATTACGTGGATGAAATTTACGATGCGCTGTTTGTGAACCGCGTAAAGGATTTGAGCACGGCGCTGGGCGTCGTGGACGCCAAATTGATTGATGGAGTCGGGGTGGACGGCGCGGGCTGGCTGGCGCGCGTGGCTTCCCAGATTTCCATGTGGTGGGACAAATGGGTCATCGATGGCCTGGTGAACGTGGCTGGCAAAATTACCCGTGGGCTCAGTGTCCCGGTGCGCATGTTCCAGACCGGCGTGTTTTCCAGTTACGCCATGCTGATCCTATTGGGGCTGGCGATTCTGTTGAGCTATTACGGCTACCACATGCATACGATTGTGCGCAATTTGCGCTGAAAGGCGAACCGCATGGGGCTTTTTCATGATCATCTCCTGAGCGTGGTGCTCTTCACCCCGCTGGTGGGTGCGCTCGTCCTGCTGCTGATACCGCGCGACGCGCCCATGCTTCACCGCGTTGTCGGCAATCTCTTTGGCGTGCTCGGCTTCCTGGTGTCCATCCCGCTAGTGGTGCATTTCACCGTGGCGAATGGTGGCTACCAGTTCACCGAAACCGCGAACTGGATTCCCTCCATCGGCGCGAAGTATGCGCTGGGCATTGACGGCATCAGCTTGCTGCTGGTGATGCTCACCACCTTGCTTGGCATGATCGCGATTACCTCCTCTTGGACCGCTATCACTCTGCGCACGAAGGAGTACTACATCCTGCTGCTCCTC
>Ga0181532_10000309_pt1 | contig 51257 bp, 38 predicted proteins | sample PEATcosm2014_Bin_33_FD_119768 | JGI IMG/M metagenome (GOLD analysis project Ga0181532, IMG submission 119768) | Peatland microbial communities from MTU Mesocosm Facility, Houghton, MI, USA - PEATcosm2014_Bin11_30_metaG | ecosystem: Environmental > Terrestrial > Soil > Wetlands > Peat | place... | reverse complement strand
GGGCGGTGGCTGGTCGCACAGCCAGCATAAGATCGGTGCGCTCCTCCCGGCGATCTGAAAGTCACTGTCTTAGAACCGAAGAATTGCCGCTCGTACAACGAATTAGCTTCTCTGGAAGCGCTAGTTTGCACCGAGAAGTAGACTAGAGGCTGCAAGTCTGCCACTCTAACGATCACACTGAGAAAACCAGGCGACGAAGGCACCGATGCCATCTCCGAACGGCACCCGCGGCGCATAACCCAGTAAGCGCTGGGCTTTTGAGATGTCAGCGTAGGTAATTGGTACGTCACCGGGCTGGTCCGGCAAACGCTGAATGCTGGCTTCCCTTCCCAGGCTCGCTTCCAGCGTGCGAATCAAAGTATTGAGATCCACCGGGTGGGAGTTGCCGAGATTGAAGACGTCGTATTGGCAATCGTAATGGAGAGCAGCAACCACCCCTTCAAGTGTGTCAGTATAGAAGGTGTAGTCCCGGCCGCTCGAGCCGTCGCCGAAAACCGGAATCGGTTTGCCCTGGGTGATCAACCGGGTGAATTTGTGAATGGCGAGGTCAGGCCGTTGGCGCGGTCCATATACTGTGAAGAAGCGCAAGCAAACGGTGCGAATGTTATAGAGGTGTGAATAGGTGAAGCAGATTTTCTCACCCGCGATCTTGGTGGCCGCATAGGGAGAAATGGGAAGATTCAGGGCATCCTCCTCACTGAATGGCACGCGATTGGCGATGCCATAGATAGAACTGGAAGAGGCAAAGACGAATTTGGGTATGCCAATCTGCCTGGCCATCTCCAGCAGCACCATAGTCCCGCGGACATTGACGTGTTGGTACAAAAGCGGGTTCTCCAGAGATGGTCGGACACCCGCGCGCGCGGCCAAATGAATAATCGCATCGGGCTGCTGCTCCCGGCCGATGGCGAACATCCTCTCCTGGTCACAGATATCCGCTTGGTGGAAAGTCGCGGGGCCGGCGCTCAGAACGCCTTCGAGATTGGCGCGCTTGACCGCGGGTGAGTAGAAGTCGTTCAAGTCGTCCACGATTGCGAGGGTGTGTCCATCGCGCAGGAGGCGTTCGCTCAGGTGCGACCCGATAAAGCCAGCTCCTCCAGTAACAAGAATTCGCATCTATGAGACTTTCCCTCGGCATTGCTTCGCGCAAACGCGGGCGACGGGATACATTACCATCTCGAATGGTCAATAGTACCAGCAGCTTCTCGCCAGGTGTCCGAACTGATGGTCCTCAGCAGCGACAGATTGAGCTGCAAGGTGGCAACTGGGTGTACAATTCCGACCGTTTGGCAGTTCAAGAATGGAAATCCCCGGGGTTAGTAACAAAGGAGTGCGTCTATGAGATCGAACCGCAGGAGTTTCTTGAAAGGAGCAGGCACGATCAGCGCCTTGGCAGCCCTAGGCGGGTTCAACACCGTGAGCGCGGAGGCCAAGACGACAGGCCAGCAGAAGCATGGCATGGCGCGCGGTCTGATCCTGCTGACCATGCGCCGCACCGGCGAATACCGTCTGGGAGCTAAGACCAGCAAGGGCGTCCTAGACATTAAGGAAGCCGCAGCCGTGCTGAATCTGTACGCTCCCGCCACTCTCGATGACATGCTGCAGAACGAGGAGGGCGCCAGCGTTCAGACGGTGGTTGAAGCGGCCATGAAATCGAATGCCGCGCAAAAGCTGATGCTCAAGGAAGAGACGATCGAGTATGGACCGCTGGTCACGCGCCCGGAAAAGATCATCTGCGTAGGCTTGAATTACCGGCGGCATGCGCAGGAGGTGAAGATGGCCATCCCCAAGCAGCCGGTCTTATTCAATAAGTACAACAACTCGCTTCTGCGCAATGGCGGCACCATTAAGTTGCCTTCGGACGTGGCTAACAAGTTCGACTATGAGATCGAACTGGTGATCGTGATGGGCAAGGAGGCGAGAAGCGTCTCCGAAGCAGATGCGCTGTCCTTTGTGGCCGGCTACGCCACCGGCAACGATTTCACTGCCCGCGACCTGCAATTCGACACCGGCGGCCAGTGGATGGTGGGCAAGACTTCGGACGGCTTTGCCCCCTTGGGTCCCTATTTCGTTACCGCCGAGCAGGTTGATCCCGACAATATGAAATTGGAATGCCGGGTGAATGGCGAGACCCGGCAGTCGTCCAACACTAACGACATGATCTACAACTGCCGCCAGATCATCAGCTATACCTCGGCCCGTATTTCCCTCCGGCCAGGAGACATCATCTTCACCGGCACGCCGGAAGGAGTGATCTTCGGCATGCCCAAGGACAAGCAGGTTTGGCTGAAAGCCGGCGACAAGATCGCCTGTAGCCTTGAAAATCTGGGCGAACTGAAGTTCGATCTGGTATGAGGCAGGTGTAGAAACGCGGGGGGGGTGGCAAGGCGTTACCAGATCAACAGGGCCTTAGCGATATCTTCGTTTATTGCCGTATCTTCGTTTGCTTTGGCAAGTCATCCGAGGCCAAACAGGGTTTGTGTTGTTCAATGAAGATCTGCTGCACGTTGCTCCTTCTGGTCTGTTTCACAGCAGTCGCGTTCGCCCAAGTTCCGTTCTTGAAGAAGAAGGAGAAGGAGTCCAAGACCTACGAACCCGACGCGGTGGCCAACACGTTGCGCAGCGGCAGTGCGGTGCAGCGCAGTCAGTTGGCGACTGAGCTGGGCATCATTACGCCCAACTTCTCCTTTCCGGCGACGAAATCCGACGCTCCTTGCGTCAACTTCGATCACGTGGACAAGCAGAGGGTCCGCCTTCGCACTGACGCTGAGAATGCCGTCATCATCGCCAGCTCGGGCGAGTGCGACTCCATCTACATCCTCGTCTTCGACAAGGTACAGAAATCGGAGTGGCGCCAATTGCCAGCGGTACGACTGGCAGCGCGAACCCAGCGTCCGGAGGTAAGCTTCGCCGAGCTTATACAGCCCGGCGTATCGGAGATCGTGGTTCATCGTGAAACCACGCGCAACAGCGGCAACGCGCAACAGGAGAACTTCGTCGTCCTCAAGCTTCTACACAACCGGCTTGTCTCGGTGCTCGACACGGTGGAGCGGCTCGAGCTCACCATGCCCGACCGGCCGGAGAATAATGCTGACAATGTGGTGCAATCGCAGCAATCGACCTTCAGCCTGGTGCAGGCCGATCCAAAATCGGGCGCGAGCACGTGCATCCTCGAGAAGGAGGTGTTCAAGGAACGAAAGACCAACCTCACGCGCTATCGTCTCTGGAGCTGGGATCCAGAACTGGAGCGATTCCGCTCATCACCGCACGACGGCAGCGGGATCGCGCAACCCTGATCACGGAACCGCTGCAAGGTGCGGCCATCGGCTTTATCGGCGTTACGGTGGCTACGGACTGATATTGGTTGGGAAGACGCCGGCCGAGGCCACAAAATGGGCGCTCTCAGGACTCTCCAACGATGCGGTGTGGCTCATTTTTTCTGCCAACATGTTTGCCTTGGGATATGAAGCAACTGGGCTCGGCCGACGTATCGCGCTGCTAGTGGTCTAGGCGCTGGGTCGCCGAACCCTCGGCCTCGGTTACGCGATAGCGCTCTCTGATCTATGTCTCTCTCCCGTGATGCCGTCGAACACGGCGCGCAGTGGTGGCACCGTCTATCCCATCGTAAAGAATATTCCTCCACTCTACGGCTCGTTTCACAACAATAATCCGCGAAGAATCGGAGACTACCTTTGTGGCGATTCCGACCCGCATCTTGTCTCCTGTTCCCACACTACTTCGGCTGCTCTCGTCCCGCTGCTGCCCGGTCGGCAAGCACGGTTGCCTGCTCGCGACTGATCCTGCCCGAGGGAATCGTCGCATCTCCCTCAAGCAGACGCGGGAGCATCTTGACCTTTTCACTGCCCGTCACCAGCCATAGAATTCGGCGCGAACGGTTGAGGATGGGATAAGTCAGCGTCATGCGTCGCCTTCCCATATAAATTCCGGTCAGCGCGACATCGGCGTCGCTCACGTTCAGAACCGGATCGCCAGGCACAAGTGATGCCGTGTGTCCGTCAGGCCCCATGCCGAGATGGGCGAGGTCAAGCACCGGCGGCGACCCTGTAAATTCGCGAAGAGTCTCTGCGTATTGCTTGGCTGCAGTTTCCAAATCCGCCGACTCCACAGGCATCGCGTGGATCTGTTCGGGCTTGAGTGGAGCATAAGAGAGCAAGCTTTCGCGAAGATGAGTCAGGTTTCGATTCGGATCGCCCGCGGGCGCGACTCGCTCATCCACCTGGAACACATGCACGCCTTGCCAGGGAAGCTCTTCGTTAGCCAGCGCCCGAAGCATAATCCACGGAGTGTGGCCGCCGCTAACGGCCATGGTGAACCGGCCGCGCGCAGCAATGGCTTCGCGAGCGTCTGTAGCAATAATCCCCGCGGCCACCCGCGCAACTGCGTCAGCATCGTCAAAGATTTCCAACTTCATCGTGTGGTCTCTAGTGACTGACAATAGGTGCGAGCATCGCTGGCATACCGGTGCTCAAACCATTCCACATGATCTGTACACCGATCGCCATCAGGATAAACGCGGAGAGTCGCGTCAGAATGTTGGTGCCTGATTTGCCAAGCATCCTCACCAAACGGTCAGCGTTTCCGTAGCACACCCAGACCAAAACACAAAGCAGGAACATCCCAGTCAATGCTGCCAGGAAATGGCGTGGGTATCCGTGTTCAAAACCTTGACCCGCCTGGTGTCTCAGGTGCGCGCCAAGTGTGATCGCAATGGAGATGCAGCCAGGGCCGACGGTGATGGGGAGCGTCAGAGGGAAGAAGGCATGCTGCAAAGCATCTTCGAGCGTATCCGGTCCCTGCTCGCTCGACGAGGCAGTATCGGGCTGATTGAGCAAACCCCACCCCGTCGATGCAACTATCAGACCGCCCGTAATCTGGATAACTACCAGAGTGATTCCGAAAAAGGACAGGATTTCACTCCCAAACAGGAACGAGATGGCCAGCAGTGCGAATCCGTAGGCGGCTATCTTGCGTGCCAGTATCTCCTGGGCGGATTGGGGGTATTGCCGCGTCAGGCACAAGAAGATTGGTGCGTCCCCGATCGGATTCACTACCGGGAACAACGTTACAAATGCGACAGCAAGCACTCTAAGAAAGTCGAGCGGATCCACTCAGTTCACTCCGGTTTCTCTTTGTGCCCGCCAAACTCATAGCGCATGGCCGAGAGCAGCTTGTCGGCAAAGTCGGCTCCGCCGCGCGAACTGAAACGCTCGTATAAAGCCGTCGTCAGCACCGGCGTCGGCACAGCCTCGTCGATTGACGCCTTGATCGTCCAGCGCCCTTCACCTGAATCCGAAACCCGTCCGGCAAAGGTCGAAAGCTGCGGATCCGCCAGCAATGCCGATGCCGTCAGGTCGAGCAGCCACGATGCAATCACGCTACCGCGCCGCCACACCTCGGTAACATCAGTCAGGTTGAAGTCGTACTGATAGTGTTCAGGATCGCGCAGCGGGGTGGTCTCGGCATCGATCTCGTGCTTCTGCTTGCCGACGTTGGCGGAGCGCAGCACGTTCAGGCCCTCGGCGTACGCGGCCATGATGCCGTATTCGATGCCGTTGTGTACCATCTTGACGAAATGGCCGCCGCCGTTGGGTCCGCAGTGCAGGTACCCGTCCTCGGCGGTTCCGCCTACCTTGTCCCGCCCGGGCGTACGGGCGATATCGCCACGTCCGGACGCGATTGTCTTAAAGATCGGGTCGAGATACTGCACCGCTTTGTCGGGACCCCCGATCATCATGCAGTAGCCGCGCTCCAGACCCCACACGCCTCCGCTGGTTCCGACGTCCACGTAATGAATGCCCTTCGGCGCAAGCTCTTTGGCGCGACGGATGTCGTCGATGTAATAGGAGTTGCCGCCATCAATCAGGATGTCGCCCGCTTCGAGGTAAAGCACGATTTCGGCAATGGTTTGATCCACTACCGCCGCCGGGATCATCAACCAGACCGCCCTTGGCTTTTGTAGTTTGCTGACGAAATCGTTGATCGAAGACGACCCGACGGCGCCATCCGCCGCCAATTCCTGCACCGCCTTTGCCGACATGTCGAATACCACGCTGCTATGACCCGCATTCAGCAGACGCCGCACCATGTTGGCGCCCATTCTTCCAAGTCCCACCATTCCTAATTGCATTGCCAACCTCTTTCCATGAAATTGCCGAATCTATGCGCCCCGCCTACCGGGACGATGTCCCCGCGGCAGACTCGCCCCACAGCCGAAAACCGCCAATGAATGCGTTCCCGTTGTCGCCCGCACGAGTGTGCGGCGGCAGCTTGTTCAAGCACTTCACATTGCCGCCACCGAGCACCACGTCGTCGGCCTCAAGTGCAGCGGCAAGTCGATCAACTACGTCCTTCACATAGCTCCGCCACTTTTTCTTGCCAAAGTGTTTCATACCCCGCAAGCCAACGTAGTCTTCGTAGGTCATTTTCCTGTAAGGAAGATGGCCCAGTTCCATGGGCTGTAGTTCGCCGTCCACGATCATGGCAGAACCCAAACCGGTACCCAGTCCCAGGAATAACATTCTGCCGCCTTTGTAGCTGCCCAGCGCTTGCATGGCAGCATCGTTGACAATCTTGACAGGGCGGCCAAATGCCTTCTCATAGTCGAAGCGGACCCACCCGGGAGCGAGATTATGCGGCTCTTGGAATGGCTTGCCATGCAGAACGGGACCAGGATAGCCGATGGAAACCGCGTCATACTTCCAGTCGGCGGTCAAATCCTTCACCGCACGCACCATCTGCTTGGCGGTCATGGTAGGTCCCGAAACCACCTTCCGGGGCTCGTCCTGACCTGAAACCAGGACTTTCACATGAGTTCCGCCAACATCGACTGCCAGGATCTTCTTCATCGTTATGTGCACTCCAGAAGGGCCCGCTATTCAAGGTAATCACGGCCATCAACCCGTTTTCAACCGAGGACCACGCTACGACATCGGCCCCAGCGCGTGGTCCACGATCTGTTGAGCTTCTTCAACGATCATCTCCAGATGGGCTTCGTCCTTGAAACTCTCGGCGTAAATCTTGTAGATGTTCTCCGTACCCGACGGCCGGGCCGCGAACCATCCGCTCGCGGCAACGACTTTCAAGCCGCCGATGGGAGCGTCGTTGCCCGGAGCGCGGGTCAGCTTGGCGATGATCGCTTCGCCAGCCAAGTCGGACTCTTTCACTGATTCCGGCGAAAGCTTCTCCAGCTTTGCTTTCTGTTCGGGCGTCGCAGGGGCATCGATGCGCGTGTAGTACGGCATGCCGAACTCCGCTGCCAGTTCGAGAAAATGGCCACCCGGATCTTTGCCGGTACGGGCAGTGATCTCGGCCGCCAGCAGGTCCATGATCAAACCGTCTTTGTCAGTCGTCCACACCTTACCGTCGAGTCTAAGGAAGCTCGCCCCCGCGCTTTCCTCGCCGCCGAAACAACACGACCCATCGAAGAGTCCGGGCGCAAACCACTTGAAACCCACTGGAACTTCGGAGAGCTTACGGCCTAGTTTGTTTACCACGCGGTCGATCATGCTGCTGCTGACCAGCGTCTTGCCCACCACCACGTGAGCCGGCCAACCACGGTGCGTTAGCAGGTATTGAATGGCCACAGCTAGATAGTGGTTGGGATTCATTAATCCAGCAGAGGGAGTAACGATTCCGTGCCGGTCTGCGTCAGGATCGTTGGCGAAGGCGACCTGAAACTGATCTCTGAGAGCGACGAGCCTGGCCATCGCATACGGACTGGAGCAGTCCATCCGGATCTTGCCGTCGTGATCGACGGTCATGAACGAGAACGTTGGGTCGATGGTTGGATTGACAACCTCTACGTCGAGCCCGTAGATGGAATTGATTGGCTCCCAGTAAGGCCTGGAGGCTCCGCCCAGCGGATCCACGCCCAACTTCAATCCGGCGGAGCGAATGGCTTCCATGTCAACCACGTTCCTCAAGTCGCGGACATAAGGTAGGACGAAATCCTCCTGGTGTGTGGTCGCGGCCGTTATCGCCGTGGAATACGGCATACGTTTCACGCCGGCGTTGTTCGCGCGCAGCGATTCGTTGGCGCGGTCTTCGATCCACCCCGTTACATCCGTGTCCGCCGGACCGCCGTTGGTTGGGTTGTACTTAAAGCCTCCATCCTCAGGCGGATTGTGCGACGGCGTAACCACAATGCCATCGGAGAGATGCTTCTTACGGCCGCGGTTGTACACGAGAATGGAGCGCGATATGACCGGCGTCGGAGTGACGCCTTCATCCCGCTGAATGATGGTCTCGACGCCGTTGGCAGCCAGGACCTCGAGGGCGGTTCGCTGGGCCGGCGTGGACAGCGCATGCGTGTCCTTGCCCATGTAGAGCGGGCCGTCGGTCCCCTCACACTGCCGGTATTCGCAAATGGCCTGCGTGATCGCCAGGATGTGTGCTTCGGTAAATGTCGCTCGCAATGGCGAGCCGCGGTGTCCGCTGGTGCCAAACATCACCATCTGATTAGGGTCGCTGACGTCGGGCCGCTTCTCATAGTAATCGCTTTCCAGCCGGGCGAGGTCCACCAGCATCTCCTTCGGCGCTGGCTTGCCGGCAAGGGGAGAGATCGTCACTCCTGTCTTGGTTTCAGTACTCATGGGCGCTCGCGGCGTTTCTTGTGGGCTTTTGATTGTTAGTTACCAACATGGCGCGTGTCAACGTGACAACGGTTCCAATAATTCTCCAATACTAAATGCCGGGATGTGAAGATTACGGCGGACTACAGCGCTTGGCATGAGGATGCCGCATTCTCGTGAGTCATTTCTTCTGCTCAGTTCTGGTTACGCGTCACCCGCCCGTATGATCTACGTCACAGAACGTTGGTCAACAACAAATCACAATGAAGCTTCATCTTCATCCGGAGGTGATCGCATGGCCACCAGTGTGTCGAGAGTGCGATCCGAAACTTTGCGCACGTTGCCCGATGACAACGTTCGCCAGATTCTTTGGCGTTTTGCCGACCGTTATGACCTGCAGATGCTGGTGCAATCGGCGCGGGAGGTGGCACGCGGTCCGGTTGCTCGACTCGTCGCCAGCGGGCTCCGCGGCACCCACGAGTGGACCGAGCAAAAAGCCACTCTGCTCGAGGCCTTCGACCAGTCAGGCATCACCGCGGTATTCATGGACCCCGAGCAAGGCGGCTACCTGGTTGGACCGAAGAACCTGGCCCTGGCTTTGATCGCGTTTGAACTCGCCTGGGTTGATGCGGGAGCCGCTACCTGCAGCCTCGCCGGGTGTCTTGCGCTGGCCCCGATCCATGAGCGTGGCACTCCGGAACAGCGCGCCCGGTATATGTCACTCGCGGCCCCGCCGGCGCCGGGAACGGATCGCCAACCGTGGCGCGGAGCGTTCTGCCTCACCGAGCCTATCCCCTACGTTGGCGTGGACACCGGCATGCTGAGTGGAAAGCTGAGCGTGGTCGAGTGGGCAGACGGCAAAGAGCCCCTCCTGCGCGTGGAAAAGCGCGGCCGGTTCATCACCAACATGGGATTTGCAAACTTCGTGACCGCCGCTGTGGACTCCGGCGACGATCGCATCAAGGGTTCCTGCATCGTCATCGTCGAGGAGAGTGACCCCGGCGTGTTCGACCGAGGCACTCCAACGCGCAAACTCGTACATCAGCTCTCCTCCACCTGCGATCCCATCTTCAACGTGTTTGTGCCGGCCAGCCGAATCGTCGGCGGTTACACCGTGAAAGACGGGACGATCGTCCCCAACTATAGCCACAGCGAGGTGATCGAAGCTGTCTTCAAGCGGACGCGGGTGACGGTAGCGCTCATGACTTCGGCCAAGTTGCTGTCCGCGGTTGAGCCAATCATCCGTTATCAGCGCGGGCGGTTCCGCGGTTCAGAGCAGGCCAAGGCCGGAATGCTGCGTTATGAACTCGGCTTACAGCAGCGCCAGGATGCGCTGCATCGGCTGGCCAGTCTGTGGGCAATCGGCGAAGCGGGCGCCTCTCTCGGTTTTGCCGCAGCGCGATTGTACGACGAGATCGATTCCCTGGAGCGCGAAAAAGACGAGCTTCTCGCCGCTAGAGGTGTTCATCGCGGCAAGTCGGAGTTGAAGTTTTTCCGCGATGTGAACAAGTCGGCGCTGGAACTGCTGCGGCAGGAAAACAACTCGCCAGAGAAGCGCACGGGCGTCTGCTACGAGGGGTTGAAGGCTGATCAGCTGGTCCAGTTCGCTTTGAAAGATGCGGTCGCGAACGTGCTGTGTCCGGCAGCCAAGTTGTGGAACACGGGTACCGGCGCCAGCGCGATGCGCGAGGCGCTGAGCCTGGTGGGAGGGTACGGGATCACAGAGGATTGTCCCGGTTTCCTTGCCTACAAGTGGATGGACACGCAACTCGAAGCCACCTACGAAGGGCCAGAGGCCGTGCAGCGGCGCAACCTCAGCGTCACCATTACCAATGAGCTCTTCCTGGCACAGTTCCAGCAGTGGATTCTGGAGATGCGGCGGGTTGCGGAGCATCGCCCGGGAACGGGTGCGTGTTCGCTTGCAACCGCCATGCAGTTGTGGTTGTGGACCTATCATCATCTGCAGGTTACGACCGACGCCGATGGCGCCGCGCTGTATCAGAGCGCACGCCAGGGTGTTACCTTCCCGCTGGCGGATGCGTTGTGCTGGTTGCTCGCCGCGCGGCAGCAGACGCTCGACCTGATCGAACTGGAAACCAAAGGGCCGGAGAATCCGGTCTTGACCGAAGGTCTGGCCGGGACGCTGAGCTTCTTCACCGACCTGTGTCACATTCAGGCGGCACGTGCCGCAGGAGAAGTCGGCCGCATCTGTGCCGAGCTGGTTTTTGGCTACAACCGGCATCCCGCGTGGGATGAAGAAGGTTACAAGGGTTGCTATCGTAGCGAGGACCTGGATTCGCTCGAGGGACTGATACCGGGCATCAGCGCTTGCGCGGAGGACGTGGTCGGAGCCGATGGCTCGCATCCCGTGAAGGCTGGGCCGTGCGCGTCGTGCCATGGGCTGGAAGCATTTCAGCGTTTGCGGAGCAAACTGGACGGCTGCCTGACGGGTGCGCAATTAGCGAAGGACCGCGCCGCTGAAGCGATTTCGAAGGTGATGATTCCCGAGGCGCTCGACTACCCGCGTTGAGGAAAGTGATTGAGCACGGCTGAACAAATCGCAATCGAGCGCGCAGCTGTGGAAGTCGATATCGCGTGCGTCGGCTTCGGCCCAGCGATGGGCGGTTTCCTGACGACGCTCTCGCGCAAGCTGCTAAACGACGACGGTAGTCCGGCCATTGAGAGCAAGACCATGCCCGGCATGCCACTGCAAGTCATCTGCTATGAACGCGCTGATGACATCGGTTTTGGCGTCTCGGGAGTCGTGACGCGTGCGCGTGGTATTCGCGCCAGCTTCCCCGGCCTGGACCCTGCGCAGATTCCAATGGCGGCCCCGGTTTCCAGTGAAAAGCTGGTGTATCTGCTCGATCCCGTCGGCGCCAGCCGTCGCTCGCGTGCTCTGCGAATCGGTGACCGGTTCTTTCGGAGGCTTCCGCGCGTCCAACATGATGCGCTCGAACTTCCATTCACTCCCAGCTTCCTCCACAAGAAGGACGGGCTGGTGCTTTCCATCGGACAGTTCAATCAGTGGGTCGGCGCACAGTTGATGTCAAGCGGCACAGTGCAGATCTGGCCGGGGATGCCGGTGAGCGAAGCCCTGATTGGGGATGAGAAAGTGCTTGGCGTGCGGCTACTGGATCAAGGAGTGGACCGGCGCGGCAATCCGGACGCGGGTTTTGCTCCCGGAATGGACATTCACGCTGCGCTCACCGTCGTCGGTGATGGACCTGTCGGGGCCGTGAGTCGTGACATCGATAACCGGCTCGGAACACCCGCAGGCAGCGAGGTCCGCGAGTGGGCGATAGGTATGAAATTCGTCATCGAACTTCGCCCCAATGTTGGTCTCCAGCCCGGTACGGTCATTCACACCTTCGGCTATCCCGAGCCGGAGATGTTCGGCTTCTTGTACGTACATCCCGGCCACGTGGCATCCGTCGGCATTTTTGTTCCCTCATGGTTCGACTGTCCCACTCGTACCGCCTACCGGTATTTGCAGCATTACATTCAGCACCCGTACCTGTGGCGCTATCTGGACGGCGGCAGGCTACGCTCGTGGGGCGCAAAGTCGCTTCAGGAATCAGGCAAGCGTGGCGAGCCTTTTCTGGCAGGCGATGGCTACGCGCGAATCGGTGAGTCCTCGGGCAGTACGAATGTGCTGACCGGCTCCGGAGTGGATGAAGCATGGACCACGGGTGCGCTGCTGGCTGAAGGTGTCATCGATCTGCTGCAAGCGCACAAGGCATTTACTCGCGAGAACCTGGCGCAGGCGTATGAGGTCCGCCGCCGAGCCAGTTGGCTGGAGAAGGAATCTCGTGTTGCCGAGAAGTCGCGCGATGGATTTCAGCGCGGCGTCGTCACCGGACTGATCGGAATGGCGCTTGCAGCATTCAGCAATGGCCGGCTTTCACTCGGCCGTCATCCTTCGAAGCCCTGTGAGAGGCTTGTGTCACCAGTTGAGTTCTATGACAGCAAGCTAACGCAGCAGGAGATCACGGCCATTGAGCAGGAGTGCCATGTTCGCGGCGCGTCCGCTCATGATTCGCTTATGGACCACTGCGGCTGGCCTGCTATCAAGCACGACGGCGCGCTCTTGGTTTCGCACCAGGATGTGCTGCTGATGGGGGGCAAGGTCCAGGCCCCGGCAGGATACGCCGACCACGTCGTCTTCCGCGACGTTGAAGTCTGCCGCCGCTGCGGAAACAAGTTGTGCGTGGAGATGTGTTCCGGGCAGGCCATCACCAGGAGCATGGAAGGCGCACCCAATTTCGATCGCGAGAAGTGTATCTTCTGCGGCGCTTGTATGTGGAACTGTCCGGAGACGGTACAGGGCCAGACCAATCTGCAGTTCCGCACCGGCGCCGGAGGACTGCACTCGGCCGAGAATTAGCCCATGATAACTCCCGGGCGCCGCATTTGCGTGCGATAGGGTGGCGAGTCGCAAAGGCGCCAGGTCGGAAATGCCCGCGGGCGCTTCGCTCCGGATGACAGCATGAATGTTCGTACGTTCATGAACAGTTCCGTCTAGTCCGAAATTTTTCGCAAGGAACCGAAGGAAAATGAGCAACCCTTTCCAAGTTGTGGTTTGCGCCAGTGTCGTTCCCGATCCGTTGCAGACGCTGGAACCTGTCACTGGACCGAACAGTCCGGCGCTGAAGAATGAAATGATGCTCCCCGTCATTCTCGATCCATGGGCGGCGCATGCGCTATACGAGGGAGCGAATCTGGTGAAGAAGGTCGCTGGCAGCTCGCTCTGGTTGGTGAGCATGGCGCCCAAAGCAAAACTCCAGCAGGTCATGATGACGGTAGCGCAGAAAGTACCGTTGCAGCTTGTCGCAGTGGATGGCTCCTCCAGCGGTTTTGCCGACGCACATCAGACTGCGACTGCGCTGGCGGCGGCGATCCGCAGCATCCCTGGCATTGATCTATCCAGGCTGCTGCTGTTCGGAGGATGGGAATCCGCCAGCCGCAGCGCCGGGGTCACTCTGCAACTGGTCGGCGAGGAACTCGGCATCGTTGACCAGTTTCAGGGGGTGGATGCCATCACCCCGCAGGATGACGGTTCGTTTGAGGTGTTGGAGCGCATCGAAGGCGCGCGGCACCAGGTATCGCTGTGCGCGGGACCTCCGGCCGTGCTGGGATGGGCGACTGGTAGCCTGGGCGAACCACGCAACGATCCGCAGGTCGGCATGGCGAACATGCGCACCATCATGCCTGCGTTGCAGCGCGCGGTGGCAACAACAATATCGTCCGACGGTTTGCAATACGCCAACGTCACCACGCCAAAACAGCAACGGCAAACCCGTATCGTGAAGGACATGCCCGCCGACGAGATCGCGACCGAGATCGTGCAGTGGATCACGCAGGAGTAGCAGAAATTATGGAGAACATTCTCTTCCTGGCGCATAACGAAGCAGACGGCGCCCTCAGCAAGTCGGCGCTGGAGGCACTTGGGGCTGCAATCGAACTGAAGCAAGCGCTCGACGGAACTTTTGCCGCTGCGCTCTACGGGGCGCGGATTCAGCCCGCGGCCGATTCCATTGCAGCTTGCGGCGCACAGCGCTTTCTAGCTGTCTGCGGAGACGACTTCGCACAGGCCCGCCATCCAACCGATGCTGCTGCCTGCGAAGCGCTAGTCCGCGCGTCGGGCGCCACCATCGTAATCGCCGCTGCGAGCTCTCGCAACTCGCGGGTTATGGGGGCCGTCGCGCATCGAGCACATGGCCGTGTGGACACGCACGTCACCAACGTCTCTGCTTCGTCCGGCGCACCGGAGCTGACCCGCTGGTTCTATCGCCAGCGTATCGAAGGCTCGCTGACCCGCACCCAGCGCCCGTGGATTCTGCTGCTCGATCCCGGCGCGTGTTTCCCATGGCAGGGTAGACCCGGCTCGATCACGCCCGAGCTGATTGATGTTCCGCTCTCCGACAGTCTGCGTCGCACGAGTGTACGTGGCACGGTCACGCCATCTGCGGACCAGCAGACCATTCGCCCTGATGCGAACCTGTTGTTCGTCGCTGGCGCGGGATGGACAAAGAAACAAAAAGATGGGCAGACGCATGTCCCCGAAGCCGAAAGCCTCATCCTGGATTTTCTGCGGAATTCAAAGGCGTCGCTGGGCGGAAGCAAATCGCTGGTTGACCTGAGCGGAGAGAATCAATCGACGCTGCGCTTCATGAGTCACCTCAACCAGGTCGGGCAAACCGGCGCTACGCCTCGCCACCCCAAAGGCCTGTCCACCTGCTGTCACGGCGAAGAACCGCACACCGTCGGCTGGCGCTTCATTGGCGAACGGCGGGCCATCAATCTCGATCCTAACTGTGGATGGGCGCGCGGCAAAGCCGACGTGCTGTATGTCGCCGATGCCTTCGAGGTGATGTCGAAGGTGAATGCGCTGCTCAGCGCGAAGTGACAGGTGGAAGCGCTGGGCTTTAGCCCAGCGAGTCTTGCGCTTTGGATCCAAGGGCTTCAGCCTTGGAACACACCAACCGTGGTTCTGCGCTACAACGCCAATTCCAATTCGATCTTTTTTGCAGCCCGGTCCAGGCTGGCAATTCGAAACCTGCGAATCTGTCCGGCGCGCACACCTTCCGGTTTGGATGCGGCGTTGGCAGCGCTTCCCTTCCAGCGTGCCTGAAGCATGGAACTCAGCGACGACAAATCCGCCTTCGATTCGGGCTTGGTCTCTTCCTTCGCCGACTCCACGGCGCCGATTCGGCACGTGCCCTGAATGCCTTCGCCCAGTTCCACGCGCGCGTCCTCGCCCACATTCTCGAGGATGCGGCCTGTGACCACATCGCCTAGCTTGTGCTCCGCGATATATTCCTCCAGGCTGGTGGGAATCAGTTGCTTCATGCTCAACCGAATGAGCCGCCTTTCCGTATCGACAGCCAGCACCTGGGCCCGGACCGACTGCCCAACCCTCAGCACCTCCTGCGGATGATTGATGCGTTTCTCGGCGCTGATCTCGCTGACGTGGATCATACCCTCGACGCCTTCGGTAAGCTGCACGAAGGCGCCGAACTTGGTGATGCTGGTAACCGGCCCTTGGATCACTGTGCCGGCCGCAAATCTCCGCGGAACTTCGCCCCATGGATCGCCCAACGCCTGCTTCAGGCCCAGAGAAATGCGGCGTTCGCCCGCGTTCACTCCCAGGATGACCGCTTCCACCGTCTCGCCCGGCTGCACCATGTCGCTGGGCTTGCGCACCTTCTTCGCCCACGACATCTCCGAAAGGTGGATCAACCCTTCCATCCCGGGCTCCAGCTCGACGAAGGCCCCGAATTCGACGACCCGCGTCACTGTGCCACGCACGCGCTCGCCTGCCTTGTACCTTTCCGTTACCGAATCCCATGGATCGGGTTGGAGCTGCTTCATGCCCAGCGAAATGCGTCGCTTCTCCGGATCGATCTTCAGCACCTTGGCTTCAATCTCCTGGCCCAGCGATAGCACGTCCGCCGGCTTGTTTACGCGGCCCCAGGCGATTTCACTGACATGCAGCAAACCGTCCACTCCGCCAATATCGACGAAGGCGCCATAATCGGCGAGGCTGCGGACCGTGCCGCGCACCGTCTCGCCTTCGATGACCTCGGAATAGCGGCGCTCCTTCACCGCGCGCTCTTCCTCTTCGGCGATGGCGCGGCGATCCACCACCACGTCTTCCTCCTGAACGTCGAGCTTGGTAACGCGGCAGCGAATCTCCTGCCCCACCAACTTCTCCATCTCAGCGGCGTCGCGTGTTCCGCTGCGCGAAGCCGGCATGAACGCTCGCACCCCCACATCCACGCTGAGCCCGCCTTTGACCACGGCCATCACAGTGCCCACAATCGTCGCCTTCGCAGCAAACGCCTGCTCCAGCGCCGGCCAGTCCGTGGGCCGCGCAATTTTGGAGCGCGAGAGCTCGTAGTAGCCTTCCGGATTGCGCCCCTTGACCGACACCATAAACTTGTCGCCCGGTTTCACGGTTGCGCCAGCGCTTTGAAACGCCGCCAGCTGCAGAGTGCCTTCGCTCTTGTAGCCGATGTCGAGGAACACCGACTCTGCCGAGACGGCAATCACCGTGCCTTCGAGTTGTTTACTGCCATCTTCAGCCCGGCGCGAGCGGCTCTGTTCGTATTGCAAAAGAATGTCTTCGAAAGACTCGTCGGGTTCAGGCGTAGTTTGAGCTTCTGGGATGTTTGAGTCGGACATGAAAGGTTACAGTCTCGTCGTGGGTGGTGCGACTAGGATAACATCCGGCTTGCCAACTTCAGTTCCACTTTGGAACTCACTGCGAATGTTCCGCTTCGGACGCAAGAAACGCGCCGCAACGAATGAGATAATCGGCTGTAGAGTTGGCCTCAATTTACCCAGCCATGACCCCGACAACCCAAGGCCACGCCGTGCCGCGCCGTAGCGATCCATACGATTTCGACTTAATCGTCATCGGCTCTGGATTCGGCGGCAGTGTCACCGCACATCGGCTCGTCGAGAAGGGATACAAGGTCGCGGTCATGGAAATGGGCCTCCGCTGGACGCCCGAGAACCTGCCGCGCACCAGTTGGTCTTTTCGCCGCTGGTTCTGGCGACCCGGCCTGGCGCTGCACGGCTTCTTCAACATGCGCTTCTTCCGGCACGTCACCATTCTGCACGGCTGTGCCGTCGGCGGTGGATCGATTACCTACGCCTCCACGTTGCTTCGTCCGCCGGACAAAGTGTGGGACAGCGGCTACTGGGCGGGCTTGGCCGACTGGAAGGCCGAGATGCCGCAGCATTACGACACCGCATCGCGCATGCTCGGCGTCACAGAAAACAAAATCCTCGGGCCTGGCGACCTCCTACTCAAGCGAGCAGCCGATGTCGCAGGCGTTGGAGACACCTTCTACCACACGAGCGTTGGCATTTTTCAGGCTCCGAAAGGCGAGGCCGGGGGCCAGACCTATCCCGACCCGTTCTTCGGCGGAGAAGGTCCGGAGCGCACCGCCTGCACCGCTTGCGGCGGCTGCATGATGGGCTGCCGCTACGGCGCTAAGAACACGCTCGACCAGAACTATCTTTACCTTGCCGAAAAGCACGGCGCCACCGTATTTCCCGAAACCCGAGTGGTGGATGTTCGCCCGCTGAACGGCAAGCCGGACGGCAGCGACGGCTACGAAGTCTCAACCGTGAAGTCCACAGCGTGGTTCATTCGGCATCCCCGGCGCTTCACCTGCCGCGCTGTCGTCTTCTCCGCATCGTCGCTGGGGACAACCGAGCTTTTCTTCCGCCTGAAAACGAAAGGCTCGTTGCCGCGCATCAGCGACCGGCTGGGCAAACATATCCGCACCAACTCCGAGTCGCTCATCGGTGTCCGAGTGCCCGGTTCGCGCGACGACCTGTCGAAGGGCGTGGCCATCGGCTCCGGAGTGTACATCGACGAGCATACCCACATCGAAGCGGTTCGCTATCCCCGCGGCTCGGATGCGATGTCGGCGTGGTCGACCATCTTGACGGGCGGCAGGCCCGGCCCAATCAGGATTGCGCTGTGGTTCTGGAATGTCGTTTCCTCGTTCCTGCGACACCCCATCAGGACTGTGCGCGTGCTGCAGCCCTTCGGCTGGGCACGCGAATCGGTGATCCTGCTTTGCATGCAGGCGCTCGACGCCCACATTGATATGTGCTGGGAGCGACCGTGGTTCTGGCCCTTCCGCAAATTCCTCGTCAGCCGAGGCGCGAAGGTACCCACCTACATTCCGCAGGCCAACGAATTTGCGGAGAAGCTCGCTCGCCTCGCCGGTGGGACTGCCATGAGCATGCTCCCGGAAATTCTGTTCAACATTCCCGGCACGGCGCACTGCCTCGGAGGCTGCGTGATCGCCAACTCCGCCGAGAATGGCGTTGTGGATTCCCGACATCGCGTCTTCGGATACAAGAACATGTACGTCTGTGACGGCTCGGTGGTCGCGGCGAACTTAGGTGTGAATCCCAGCCTGACAATTACCGCCCTCACCGAGCGCGCCATGAGCTTCATTCCGCCGGCAGCCGAGACCAGTTGGGACGACGTGGCCGGCATGGCCCCGACAGCGATTCGCGCGTGCCAATGAAAATTCTCACCCAATCATGGAAGCTTGGGTGGGGCAGCCGTAGCCCCTCGGCTGTTTTGCCAGAGGAGCCGCGTTACGCGACTGCGTCTGCACCTGCGCTTCGTCAACAACCGTGTCGTCTTCCAGTTGCCCGCCGCACGAGTTGCCCTCGCGCGCGAAGTAGAAGTGGGTCGCCTAGCCCTTGCTGCCGCCCCGGCGAGGCTGGATACGGCTGGCGTCAACCTTGTTCGAACCGTCCGTGGTCAGGTAGTACTTGACGTTCACGGAATCCTGCGAACCCAGAGTCTGCTCGCGGACAATTTCCTTCTGGTCAGCATAGCCAACGATGTCCAGCTTGCCATTGGGCATCTGCTGCAACCGCAGAGAAAATTTGCCAGCGTGTCCTTGCAATCGTTGTCCATGCGCCACGGTTTCTTCGAGTGCGGCGTGTCAGCTAAAGTGCCAAGTGCTGATTTCCAACCGCAGATTTCCCGACTCCGCGTCGCTCCGCTCGGGATGACAGCTTTAGAGGACCGAACGGCGAAGAGCGCCGAACGTCACGCTGGCCGTGATAATCTGAAACACACTCCGTGCCCCCAAGGTTAGGAATGGTTTCTCGCGGCATTCTATACGCGGTTGCGCTGCTGATCGGACTCGCGATCTTCGCCCGGGTCCGCTCGCGCAGCGTGCGGCAAGCTGTTCTTCTGATCGGCAGCTACGCGCTCTACGCCACGTGGGGACTCTGGTTCGCCGCCATACTTCTTGCTTCCACAGTGGTGAACTTCCTGTTCGGTCAGTGGCTGCGGCGAACGCAATCGGTGGGCGTGTTGTGGATCGGAATCATATGCAACCTGCTCCTGCTAGGCACCTTCAAGTATCTGCCTGGGCTCGCCGATTCCCTTCCCTTTGGCTCGCTGCAGAAGTTTTCTCACATCGCTCTGCCGCTGGGCATTTCGTTCTGGACCTTCCAGGCGATGAGTTACCTCCTGGACCTGTATCGCGGCGAGGAACTCGACCCATCGTTCGCGGAGTTTGCGTTGTACATGGCGTTCTTTCCGGTTGCGATCTCCGGGCCGATTTGCCGCATGCCCGACATGCTTCCGCAGTTTCGCTCCGAGGAGCCGGTGCAACGTCGCGACATGGCACGCGGGCTTTTCCGGATTGCGACCGGCGCGCTGATGATGCAGTTGGCCCAGTTGCTCGGACGCGGCATTCTCAACGGCGTCGGGATCAATGGCGGGTTCGATCACGTCACGCGGTGGAGCGGGCCGGACGTTTGGTGCCTAGTATTTGGATATGGTCTGCAGCTTTTCCTCGACTTTGCCGGCTACTCGCACATCGCAATCGGCGCCGCGAAGATGCTTGGCTTCACATTGCCGGAGAACTTCGCTCGCCCTTTCGCATCCACGACGCCCTCGATTTTCTGGACGCGCTGGCACATCTCGCTGTCGTTTTGGATCCGCGACTACGTTTTCCTTCCCCTGGCGACGTTACGGCGCGAAATATGGTGGCGAAATCTGGCACTCGTGATTTCGATGGTGCTGTTCGGCGTGTGGCACAAAGCTAGCGTGCTGTTCGTGGTGTGGGGCTGTTATCACGGAATACTTCTCGTCCTGCACCGCCAGACACAGCAAATGCAACGAAGGATCGGCTGGGAGCCGCGCGCTGCGCTCTGGACGCCGCTTTCGTGGATCGTAACTATAACTCTCATCAGCACGGGTTGGCTGTTCTTCCGGGCCAATTCCCTGCCGCAGGCCGGTCAGATGCTTACTGCGCTCCTGTCGCCGGCAACGTATCGCACACACTTCCTTCCGGTGACGCTCTATCTGCTGGTGCTGGTCATCGCACTCGGATACGCGGCTGCGCTGCTGGTCATTGCAGCCCTCGATCGCTACGCGGAGCGCCTGGGAACGACCGAAGCGACACCGCGCTCGGAGGTCATTCTGACCATCGTTCGCGACCGCTGGGTGTGGTTGGCTCCGTCGTATGCATTCGCGATGCTGATTGTGACTTGGCTGGTCACACGTGCGCACAGCGCCGGCGCGTCGCCGTTTGTCTATCGTTTCTTCTGAAGCCTGCACGTGGAGCAACTGCTCAAAACGGAAACGACACTGAGTGTCACCGACGACCGCTATTTGGGCCGGCCCAGCCAGGAATACTGCCAGGCTACCGAGACGTTCTGGTAATCTCCCCCAAAGCGGACATACGTGCCATCGCTATAGCTGGCCTTCAGCGATTGGTGCTTGGTGATAGGGATCGCGACCGTGGCTCCAATGCGGGAGGCGGTCTGCCTGGTTGCGGGATTGCGTAAGCCATTGAGAGCGGTAATGCCACCGAACCAGAAGTTGCCATCCAGAGAGGCCCACATCCGTTCCTTCTTGAAGTCGTAGCTCAGGTGTCCTTCGAAGGAGCCTACGGGCTCTTCCGTTTGCGGTGTTGGCGCGGGTTTGTTGAAGAACGCACTGTTGGTGGTGTAGAACCACACGCCTGCGTATCCATCAAGGATCCACTGGCCCCAGCGTTGCGAATATCCGAATTCCGGTTTGAAGGCCCAGCGGTTGATTCCCCAGTTGATCAGCTTGTCGGCGTCGTATTGGCCGGTCGGAGCGATTATTTTCAGGCTGGCTCCCAGGATCATCTTCTGATGCCATTTGGCGAACTCTTTAGGCTGCATGGCCGGACCGCCCTTGAGGTTAACGGCGAGCCGAGCGCTAAAATCCAGCAGGCCGGAGCGGTAAACCGAGCGGTTCGCGCCCAGCACCTGCCCGGAGAAGGTACCCACGCCATAGGGCAGCGAGAGGTTGATGTTGGCCGAGCGGCCAAAGAAATTGAACGAATGGTAGTAGGTGAAAACCGGTACGCTATAGGTCCCCGTGGCGCCAATTATGGGAATCGTCCCGGCGAAGTTAAGGCCTCCGTCGTAGAACGAATAGGTCAGGGTGACGGCATTGGAATGCACGGGCGTGATGAGGTAGGCGCGGGGAGAGAGGTCCTGCGCCCAGCAGGAGTGTATGAACATTCCGGCGACCATCGTCAAGAACAATAGTCTGGAACAAACTGTCATTTTCCCTGTCGCGGCAACCTCACCGTGCGGCAAATCACGCTGCTAGCCTGCGTGCCCAACGAGCCGCCGAACGTTTGTGGCAGTCAACAGTAGCGAAGAGCGGCGGGGACACCATATTGTAAGGACAGAAAGTGCAAGACTACCAGAACTCTCAGAGAAGGAAAGAAAACCTGCCAGGCAACGAGAGAGTGCGGCGGTCACCAAAGCGCAGCCACAAAGAATTGCGGCTGGACCGGAGGAAGCGAGAACAGGGCGGTAGGAGCCGGGAACACGGCAATCCTGGTAAAGAATTTGGGACAAGAACTCACCAATCTGGGACGACAGCCCTGCTCTTTGTTCTACGACAAGCATAGTATTTCGCCGCCTTGTATTGACTTTCCAGAGCCGTCCAGAGTAGGTTTTCGTAGCCCAATTGCTCGATCCGAAATTGCTCAAACTGAATCTGTCTGACACTTTTGCGTCGTGGGGCGCCAAAGGCGTGCGTAGAAACCTGCCTTGAAAAAACTTACCACTTGAGGAGAAAAATGAAGCCTTTGCGAATGCTTGGATTCGCTGCGGTCATCTTGTGCGCTGCAATCGCCGGTGCGCAATCGCCGTGGCAACCCGTTAACAACGTGCCCAACATCGGGGCCGGCGCCGTCGCGCTGCTTACCGATGGCCGGGTCTTGGTACATGATGAAAGCGGTAACAATGGCACTTGGGGCAACTGGTGGACGTTGACACCCGACATCAATGGCAACTATGCCACGGGGACGTGGACTCAGGTGGCAACCATGCCCGCCAACTACGGTCCCCTGTATTTCGGTTCTGCAGTGCTGCCGGACGGCCGCTATATCGTCGAAGGCGGAGAATATAACTTTGGTAGCCCCAACCGCGGAAAACTGGGAGCTATTTACGACCCGGTGGCCAACACCTGGACCTCGGTCAACCCTCCGTCCGGCTGGACTCACATCGGCGACTCGCCTAGTGTGATCCTGACCAATGGAACCTACATGCAAAGCAATTGCTGCGACGAAGGACCGTTCGCTGCCCTGCTCAATGCTTCAACGCTGACGTGGACAGCCACGGGTTCGGGCAAGTTCGACGTGTACGATGAGGAGGGCTTGACCTTGCTGCCCGGCGGAAAAGTACTTGATGTGGACGCCTATGTCTTCAAGTACCAGGCCAACGGCATGAACTATGAACTTTACGATCCGAACTCGGGAACCTGGACGAGCCAGGGCAACACACCGGTTCAATTGTGGGACTCAGCCGCCGACTGCGGTGGATCGGGTAAGGCCTCGTACGAGTTGGGTCCTGCGGTCTTGCGGCCCGATGGTACGGTTTTCTCCACCGGAGCGAACACTTGCGGCGCCGGTCACACGGCCATTTATACCGCGAGCAGCAATACCTGGGTTGCCGGGCCGGATTTTCCCGGTGACCTCGACATTGCCGATGGTCCAGGAGCCCTTCTGCCCGACGGTAACGTGCTGGTGATGACCAGTCCGGGTATCTATAACACCGGCGCTGTCTTCTTTGAGTGGGACGGAACCAAGCTGAATCAGGTCTTGGCCCCACCTAATGGCTCGAGTGACTCGTCCTACTACGGGCACATGTTGGTGCTGCCCACGGGGCAGGTCCTGTTCACCGATTTCAGCAACGACGTTGAACTCTACACGTCCACGGGCAGCCCGTACCCCGGTCTGCAACCGACGGCGCTGCTGAACACGGCCGTTCTGTCCCGTGGTAGTTCGTTCGTTCTTTTCGGCAGCAAGTTCAACGGCGCCTCGCAAGCCGATGCGTACGGGGATGATTTTCAGGACGCTACCAACTACCCCATCGTGCGCATCACCAACGTTGCCACGGGGCACGTTTTCTATTGCCGTACCCACGGGCACAACACCATGGCGGTTGGGTACAACGGCCCCTCCTACACGCATCTTGACATCCCTGCGAACATGGAAACCGGCCAAAGCTACCTCGAGGTGGTTGCTAACGGAATTGCCTCGCAGAAGTACAAGATCGGAATCCAGTAGGTGAAACCGGCAACAGACCTTGCTGCACCGCGCCGCCTTCCGGATGGGAAGGTGGCGCAACCCGAAATAGGCGTGACACTTTTGCGTCGTGGGGCAACCAAAGCTGTGCGCAGAAACGTAGCTTTGAAACACGAACTAAGGAGAATAATGAACCGCTTGCGAATACTCGGACTTACCACGGTCGTGCTGTTGGCTGCCGTAACTGTTGCCGCCGCACAATCGTGGCAGCCGTTAACGAACCAACCCAGTTTTACAGCCGGAGCAGCTCTATTGCTCACCGACGGCACTGTCATGGTGCACTATGAAGGCGCCAACAAGGGATATTCGGAGTGGTACAAGCTGACGCCTGACATCAACGGCAGCTATGTCAACGGCACATGGTCCCAGATGGCCTCCCTGGCATCGGATTACGGCCCGCTCTTTTTCGCTTCGGCGGTACTACCCGACGGCCGCTTGATCATTGAAGGTGGTGAACAGAATTTCGCCAATTATGTCTGGACCAACATGGGCGCCATCTACGATCCGCTAGCTAATGTGTGGACGCCGGTGAATCCGCCGAGCGGATGGAGCACGATTGGCGATGCCCAGAGCGTGGTCCTTACCAATGGAACCTTCATGTTGGCCAATTGTTGCACGACCCAGCAGGCTCTGCTGAGTGCCTCCACCCTGACGTGGACTGCAACCGGCTCGGGCAAATTCGACGAGAACGACGAGGAAGGGTGGAATTTGCTTCCCGGCGGGAAGGTGCTCACGGTGGACGCCTACGTCAATATGTACGACCCCAATGGCACGAACTCCGAGATCTACAATCCCAGCACCGGTTCCTGGACGAGCGCCGGCAGCACGATTGTCCAGCTCTGGGACTCGCACGGCTCCTATGAAGTTGGTCCGGCGATGTTGCGCCCCGATGGCACGGTCTTCGCCACCGGAGCGAACGGTGCTGGCGCCGGGCATACTGCCATCTACAACGTGAGTAGCGGTACCTGGAGTGCCGGTCCGGATTTCCCCGGTGACCTTGATATCGCTGATGGTCCGGCGGCGTTGCTGCCGGACGGCAACGTCCTGATGATGACTAGCCCTGGCATCTACCAAAACGGCGCTGTTTTCTTTGAATGGGATGGAACCAAACTAAATCAGGTCCCGGGTGTCCCCAACAGTCCGAACGACTCCTCCTGGTACGGACACCTGCTGGTGCTTCCGACGGGACAAATCCTGTTCACGGATTACAGTAATGACGTCGAGATCTACACGTCGCCGGGAAGCCCTTACCCTGGTCTGCAGCCGACGGCACTGCTGAACACGGCCGTTCTTGCTCGTGGAAGTTCGTTCGTTCTTTTCGGCAACAAATTCAACGGCGCTTCGCAAGCGGTGGCTTACGGCGATGATTACCAAGCCGCTACCAACTATCCAATCGTGCGCATCACCAACGTCGCTACGGGGCACGTTTTCTATTGCCGCACCCACGGGCACAACACGATGGCGGTTGGGTACAACGGCCCCTCCTACACCCATCTTGACATCCCCGCCAATATGGAAACCGGCCAAAGCTACCTGGAGGTGGTCGCTAACGGTATCGCCTCGCAGAAGTACAAGATCGGAATAGAGTAAGAAAATCGCAGCCGATCTTCGCTATAAACTGAACGGCGCCACTTTCCTGATGGGAACTTGGCGCTTTTCTTGACTGCGCGGATTCGCAGCCGGATTATTTGCCGGTGGAACCGAATCCCTTAACGCCGCGCGCAGCATCACTCAGTTCACCCTCGACGACCTCACTTGCCAGAAATGGATGCTCCAACAACTGCGCGATCTTGTCACCTTTGCGGATGAAGTAAGGTTCGTCGCCGAGGTTCTCCATAAGGACGACAATCTCACCGCGGTAGCCAGCGTCAATCACTCCGGCGTTGCACATCAGGCGCTTCCGCGCCAGGCCCGAGCGCGTCTTCACGATGCCGCCCGCGGTGGGCACGAATTCGATAGCAATGCCAGTGTGGACTCCTGAAGCTCCGCGCGCAGCAATGGTCAGGTCTTCGCGGGAGTAGAGATCGTAGCCAATGTCTTCTCCGGGATGAGCCACGGTCGGCAGAACGGCGTCAGGCGAAAGTCTCTTCACTTTCAGCATGGCTACATTACCGGCGGTACGGTGATTCCCATAACGCCAAGCATGGTGATCAGTTCTCGGCGGACGACAGCAGCCGTGGCCAGCAGAAACTTCCTCCGCCCTTCATCGGTTTCGGTGAGGATGTGGTGTCGGTGGTAGAAATTGTTGAACTGCTGCGCAAGTTGGAAAGCGTGTTTAGCCGCGAAGGCAGGCTCGGTCGTGGCTATGCACTGCTCGACAACAAACGAGGTCTTCCCTGCCAGCAGCCATAGCTCCCAGATTTCAGTGCCGCTGTCGTCAGCGAAATAGCGCGTATAGTCCACTTCGGCGGCAAGCGCCTGCTCCGGATCTACGCCGGCCTTGCGGAAGATGCTGGTCGCGCGCACCACGGCATACTGCGCGTACGGTCCGGTTTCGCCCTCGAAGGCCAGCGCCTCCTTGAAATCGAAGGCGATGACCGACTGTTTGGTGAACTTCAGCATGAAGTAACGCAGCGCGCCGATGGCGATTTGCTCGCTGATACGCGCGCGCTCATGCTCGTCGTGGTCCGGATGTCGGCTGTCTACTTCCTCCTTCGCCGCGGCAATCAGGGCGTCGAGCAGGTCATCGGCCTTGACGCCAAACCCTTTGCGGCCCGAAACCTCGATGTACGACTTGCCGCGGTCCTCCTCTGCGATCTCGTAGCCAAGGTCCATGGCACAACGCGGCGTGAGGGCGACCATCTCGTAGGAAAAATGCGTGTAGTGTGCAGCCTGTTTTGTATACCCGAGCAACCGGATGGCTTCAACAACAGTATTCTGCGGATCGCTCTGCCGCGCATCGATCACGTTGAAGATGGCTGACACGCCTCCGAAATGCGGATGGTCAGCCTCGCCCTGCTCGGCAGAGATCCACACCTCATGCCCGTTGGGATAGCAGTAGAACTTGCGATAACCGAAGTCGCGTCCCAGCAAGCCGAACTTCCACAGGTGATAAGCGATGTCCTTGCCAACATAGCCGACCGTGCCGTTGGAGCGCACGATCACCTTCGCGTCTTCGTCGGGACCGCCCGTCTCTTCTTCAGATTCTGGATGCCCCATCCTTTCGCCGTCTATTGGCGAAACGGTGGGTTTTGGCCGCGTCATCACCCAACACCCCTTATTCTTGCCGTCGGTCTCGAAGTAAAGGACGCCCTTCTCTCTCAATTGCTGGAAAGCTGATTCCCAGAAGTGCAGGTACAGAATCTCGCTCTCGCGCGGCAAGAAGTCGTACTCGATGTCGAGCCGATCCATAGTTTCCAGATGGCGCCGCAACACAGCCGTCGAGATAAGGTCGGCGATTTCGGCCATCTCATTGTCGCCGTGCTCGATGGCGTGTAGAGCTTCGCCGCGCACCTTCAGATTGTTCTTGTCCTGTTGGTACCATTGCGAGACGCGAGCGTAGAGGTCCCAGCAGTAGTAATCGAAGCGCGCGTTCGACGCGATTAGGTCTGCAATCTCCTGCTTCGACTTGTTCTCCAAGTGCGTAAAGCCAACCACAACATCGGCAACTTGCACTCCCGTATTGTCAATGTAGTTTTGGACGTCCACCGTGTGACCCGCAGTACGCAGCAGTCGTACGAAGGCGTCGCCGAGTATGGCGTTGCGCAAATGCCCGATGTGTGCCGCCTTGTTGGGATTGATGCTGGTGTGCTCAACCAGAATCTTACCGCTCACGTCGGCAGCGCCTTCGCCCTCGTGGGTTGGGTTTTTAGGGGGCTCTTCGCCGCGGGCTAATGTTTTAGCCACTCGATCCCGCTTCAGCCGTGCATTGATGTAGCCAGCGCCTGCTACCTCGATCTTCTCGAAGCCATCAGGCAGCGGCAGATCAGCGACTATCTCTTCGGCGATCTTTCGCGGAGATTTCCGCAGACGCTTCGCCAACTCGAATGAAAGTGGCAGCGCGAACTCGCCCATCTCTACTGAGGGCGGCTGATCAATAACAACATTGGCCACCTCGATCTGGTACTTCTCGCGCAGGAACGTAATCACAGCGCTGGCGAGTTGTTTTTGATGCTCCAGGTACACGGGATGTCTAGCCCTCAGCTCTCAATCTTCTCTGTCTCTCCGCAGTGAAGAACAGAATAGCAAACGCGGGAGCGAATGCAGGTTTGACGCTACTTTCAGCGTTACCTATGATGAAGATCTCTTTAGCTTTTCGGCAACTCCGATGCGTATTGCCTATCTCGATTGTTTTTCCGGCATAAGCGGCGACATGTTCCTCGGTGCGCTGCTCGACGCTGGAGTTCCTTTCGAGCTGTTCCAGAAGACGGTCGCTGATCTGAACATCGGAGCGACCCTGGAGCTTTCGCGTGTGGACCGGGCTGGCATTTCTGCCACCAAGCTCGACGTCGCCGTGAACAGCGAGAAGGACATGCCGCGGGAGGGGTTTTGGGCGCAGCATCATGAGATCGCCGACTCAGCCGACCACCGTATGCGCCTACAGGCTCATTCGCACAAGCATGCCCACAACGAAACCAGTGAAGACCAACAAGCTCACAGGAAACATACTCGCAGCCTGAGTGACATATTGCGCATCATCGGCGAGGCTGCTATCAGCGAACGGGCGAAGCGGACTGCTAGCGAAATCTTTTTCGCGCTGGGCGCGGCGGAGGCCAAGATTCATAACGTGGGTATCGAAGACATCCACTTTCACGAGGTCGGGGCAGCCGACGCAATTGTGGACATCGCTTGCGCCGCCGTCGGAGCGGAGTCGCTCGGCGTCGAGCAATTCATTTGCTCGCCGCTCAATGTTGGAGGTGGTACCGTAGCTTGCGCGCACGGCGTGATGCCGGTTCCTGCGCCGGCAACTCTCGAGTTGTTGCAGGGTGCCCCGGTCTATTCTGACGATATTCAGAAGGAATTGGTGACGCCGACAGGTGCAGCCATCGTCAAGGTGTTAGTCTCAAGTTTCGGATCGCGACCGATGATGACCACCGAACAGATTGGATACGGCGCTGGCGCGCGAAACTTCTCCGCCCATGCCAACGTGCTGCGGCTCACCGTTGGTGAGACGGACTCAGCAATGCTCCACTCCGGAGGAGCTGACGCGAATCTAATCGAGGAGGAGATCGCAATTCTGGAAGCGAACCTCGACGACCTGAACCCGCAGCTAATCGGCTACATCGTCGATCTCGCGTTTGAGGAAGGTGCGCTGGATGTCTTCACGACGCCGGTGCTGATGAAAAAGAACCGGCCCGGCACGGTGCTCACCGTGGTCACGCGGCCGGAGCACGAGGAGAACGTGCGGGCGTTGTTGTTCCGAGAGAGCAGCACCCTTGGTATCCGCACGCGCCATGAGAAGCGTTATGCTTTGCCGCGCCATTACGAAGCCGTCATCACGCATTGGGGCGAGGTGCGAATGAAAGTCGCCACCCTGAATGGCACTGTATCGCAATATGCGCCTGAGTATGAGGATTGCCGGCGCATTGCCGTCGAGCATCACGTCCCGCTGAAGGCGGTGATGCAGGAAGCCATCCGTTTGTACCTGGACCGAAAGAATGGATAACCCCGGCAAGTTCTACATCACCACTCCGATCTATTACGTGAATGCGCGGCCCCACATCGGCCACACGTACACCACGGTGGTGTGCGACGCCATCGCGCGCCGCCAGCGCATGATGGGCATGGACACCTGGTTCCTCACCGGTACCGATGAGCACGGACAGAAGATTGAGCGCTCCGCCGCCGCCGCCGGCTGTTCGCCGCGCGAGTTTGTGGACAAGATCGCCAGCGAGTTCCGCGCGCTGTGGGACCGCATGAAGATCTCTTACGATGACTTCATACGCACTACCGAGCCGCGGCATGTTCGCGGCGTGCAGGCCATGTTCACGCGCCTGCAGGAGCGCGGCTACATTTACAAGGGCTCTTACAGCGGGCAATATTGCGTCTTCGATGAACTCTACGTTGACGCCGCTGGCCCGGGCGCTCCCTGCCCAGAGTGTGGACGCCCGACGGAAACTGTCCACGAAGAAAATTACTTTTTCAAGCTGTCTGCTATGCAGGAGCCGCTACTCAAGTTCTACGCCGAGCACCCGGGCTTCATTCGTCCGGAAGCGCGGCGCAACGAAGTCACTGCGTTTGTTCGCAGCGGCCTTCGCGATCTCTCGGTCAGCCGTACGTCGTTCAAATGGGGCATTCCCGTCCCGAATGATCCCAAACACGTGATTTACGTCTGGCTCGATGCGCTGGCCAATTACATGACAGCAATCGGCTTTGGCTCTGACGATCCGGCGGACGTGCAGAAACTGGAGCGCTACTGGCCGGCGGACGTCCACATGATCGGCAAGGAAATCGTGCGCTTTCACTGCGTCTATTGGCCCGCGTTCCTGCTGGCGGCGGACCTGCCACTGCCAAAGTCGATCATCGCACACGGCTGGTTGCTGTTCGAAGAAAGCAAGATGTCGAAGTCGCGCGGCAATATTGTGCGCAGCGAAACGATTCTCGACACCCTCGGGGGCGATGCACTTCGCTATTTCCTGCTGCGCGAAATCGTTTTCGGCCAGGACGGCTCGTTCAGCTTCGACGCGCTGGTGCAGCGCTTCAACGCCGACCTCGCCAACGATCTGGGCAATTTGTCGAGCCGCACGCTCAGTATGATCACGCGCTACTTCGACGGCGAGGTTCCCTATGCGTCACCCAGCGAGCGGACGCCGGCGGACGAAGCCATCGGCGCCCTAGCAGAGCGAACCATCGCGGATTTTCACACGCAGTTCGAGCAGTTCCAGTTTTCGCGCGCCCTAGAGACGGCGTGGTCGCTGGTGGCCGCGGTCAACAAGTACATCGTAGAGAACGAGCCTTGGGCTGTTGCCGAGCGCGAGGACAGGGATTCACGGGCGCGGCTGGCGACAATCCTTTACACCTCAGCCGAGGCACTGCGAGTCGTGACTGCTCTTGTGCACCCGGTTATTCCGGATGCTACGGCACGCATCTGGACGCAGCTTGGCCTCGGCGAGATCGGGCAGTTGGATTTGCGCGAATTGACGTGGGGACAATTGCAACTCGGCACCAAACTCGGCAAAGTCGAGCCCGTCTTCCCACGTGCTGACAAGAGCACCGTTGAAAGGATGCAGCAAATGGAACAACAACGCTCCGTGGAGGGCGCCAGCAAAGAAGCAATCGCCGTGTGCGCCGGGCCACAGCGGGCTGGAACTGGCACCCAGGTTGGACAACCGGCAACAGAAGCAGTTGTGGCGCCGTCGCCACCGGCATCCGCCCCAGCCGCGGTTGATTACAAAATCACGATCGACGACTTCTTGAAAATTGAGTTGCGAGTCGGCGAGGTGAAGGTTGCGGAGAAAGTAAAGGGGGCCGACAAGCTGCTCCGCATGGAAGTTGACATCGGCAGCGAGGTCCGCCAGATTGTCGCAGGAATCGCCAAGGCGTACGAACCGGAAAAACTCATCGGGCGCAAGGTTGTGATCGTCACTAATCTGCAACCCCGAAAGCTCCGAGGCCTAGAGTCGAACGGCATGATCGTCGCCGCGTCCCTCGGCGATGAGGGCCAGCCAGTGCTAGCAGGCTTTCTGGAGGATGTGCCGGTAGGGGCGAAACTTAAGTAATTTCCAGTTTCGAATGCAACTCTGCGGGTTTGCTTGAAAATCGTGACTATCCGCTAAACAGTGATGTTCACGGACTCCCACTCCCATCTCGACGGGAAGCGCTATGACACTGACCGCGCCGAGGTAATTGCTCGTGCAAAGGCAGCCCAAGTCACAACCATACTCGCCATCGGCAATGGAGACGGCCCGGGCACAGGCACGCTCGACTGCGCCATCAAACTCGCGAAGCAGCATGAGGGTGTTTATGCCACGGTAGGCATTCACCCGCATGAGGCGGTGCTCGCGAAGCAGGAAGATTTCGACGAGCTCGAACGCCTGGCGCGCGATCCCAAAGTCATTGCCTGGGGCGAAATCGGCCTCGACTACTTTTACGACCACTCACCGCGAGACGTTCAGCAGAGCGTCGTCATACAACAGATGGAAATGGCGCGCGCGGCGAAGCTGCCGATCATCATTCATTGCCGGCCGTCGGACAACAGTGAGAATGCTTGGGATGACCTGATGCGCATGATCCGCGAGAACTGGGCCTCCAGCGGACTCGGCGGCGTGCTGCACTGTTTCACCGGAACCCTCGTTCACGCTCAGGCCGCGCTCGATCTCGGTTTCGTGATTTCATTCGCCGGCAACATCACCTATCCCAAGGCACAGAATATTCGCGACGCGGCAAGCATCGTGCCGCTCGACCGCATGTTCATCGAGACCGACTGTCCGTATCTCGCACCGATGCCCCATCGCGGCCAGCGCAACGAACCGGCGTACATTGTCGAGACGGCACGACAGATTGGCGAGTTGCGCGGGTTCTCGCCAGAACAGGTCGGCCGGCAAACTTCCCAGAACTTCCTCAGTTACTTCAGGCTCACATAATCCGACTGAGGTGCTACGCTCTTTAGCCAATAGGTCGAGCCCTGGCTGTTCGATTGCGGGAACGACCTTCTCTGTTTGTTACACTTGTTTGTCTATGGCTGAATCCTTCGACGTCGTCAGTAAGGTTGATCTGCAGGAAGTGTCCAACGCCATTCAGCAGTCGCTGAAGGAAATCCACACGCGCTACGACCTGAAGGACTCCAAGTCCGACATTCAGATGGACGGCAAAGAGGCGCTGGTGCTCACTTCGGCCGACGACTTCAAGCTCAAAGCGGTGAACGATGTCTTGCAGGGAAAGTTGGTGAAGCGCGGCGTGCCACTCAAAGCGCTGACGTACGGCGCAATCGAGGAGGCTGCCGGCTCGACCGTGCGCCAGCGAATTACCATGCAGCAGGGCATTCCGATCGAGAAGGCGCGCGAGATCGTCAAGCTCATCAAGAACTCAAAAAAGAAGGTGCAGGCTGCCATCCAGGGCGACCTGGTTCGCGTCAGCGGCAAGGACCGCGATACACTGCAGGAAATCATCGCCTTGCTGCGGCAGAGCGATTTCGGCATCGACATGCAGTTCACCAACTACCGATCCAACTGACGGGGCAACTACTTGAATACGACCGTAACCCACAATGCCAAAGAAGTGTTCGACCTGCTGCATGACGATCTCGCTGCCATCGAGCGTGAGTTCGGCCGTGACACGGTCGCTGGCGTTCGGGCAATTACGGAAATTGGCGAATACCTGCGCGCGGGCGGCGGCAAACGCCTGCGCCCTGCGTTGCTGCTGCTGTCCTGCAAGCTAATGAACTACGCTGGCCAAGGAGCCATCAAGCTTGGCGCCGTGGTCGAGATCATTCACACCGCAACGCTGGTGCACGACGACATCATCGACGAAGCCCAGACGCGACGCGGACGTCCGGCCGCCAACACGCAATGGGGCAATGCCAAGTGCGTGCTCGCCGGCGACTGGCTTTACATGCAGGCGTTCAAGATCGCCGTGCAAGAACGCAATTTTCACATCCTCGACGCGCTCATTGATCTCACGCAAAAGATGGTCGAAGGCGAGTTGCAGCAGATCGAGCGCCTGGGCAAAGCCATCTCGATGGACGAGCACCTTGAGCTCATCTATCGCAAAACCGCCTGCCTGTTTTCGGTTTGCATGAAGCTGGGTGGAATTCTTGCCGGCGCCAGCGACGCCGACCAGCATCGTCTCGCCGAATACGGGCGCAATCTTGGCATGGCCTTCCAGATCGTTGACGATGTGCTCGACCTCACCGCTTCGGAAGAAGTTTTGGGCAAGCCCGTAGCCTCCGACTTGCGTGAGGGCAAAGCGACGATGGCGGTGCTGCACGCGCTGCAGCAATGCACGCCGGCCGAACGGAGCACAATTGAATCTGTGCTGAGTAACGGCGGTTTCAACGGCACCACGCCTGCTGACATCGTCTCCATCCTGAACCGTCACGGCTCTATTGACGCAGCCTATGCGCGCGCCGTCGAGTTCTCCAACCGGGCACGCGAGGCCATCTGCAATTTTCCAGACTCGCACATCAAACGCGTACTTCTCTGGGTTCCCGAATTCGTAGTGGAGCGGGACAGTTGACCTCACACCGCTGGTTCGCCGTTTGTTGATGGCGATCTACCGTCCGCTGGGAACGCTGGCACAGGCGTCTTCACTAACGCATCAGCATGTCGTAAACGATCTGGAACGCCTGGGAACTGACTCCGATGCTGCTGCGGTAGGGATTATCCATGAGGAACAGGAGATGGATCTCCAGTCCGAGGAGTACGGCGAAAAAAGCCGTCATCCACAGGTGCATCTTGAGATCCTGGGGTTGAAAGAACCAGCTCACCGCAAAGCTCAGCAACGCTCCCACGAAGACGAACCTCCACAGAGGCCGTGGCAAATGCGAGGTCACGCTGTCCAGCCGCAGGCTGCGCTTTTGAATGAGGTCGTCGAAAGCACGAAGGGTCTCGAAGTGTAACGCTTGCTGGCCCCCGGTCTTGGGTTCAAAGGCCTGCAGTTTGTCCTGGAAACGCCACAGGCGTTCCATTCCGCCGGTGGTAATGATTCCCTTGCGATTCAGCGCCCACGCTTCGTCGATTTCATAACGGGTGTACTCCCGCAAGTCGGCCTGGAGACCACCGCGTACGGACTCAGGATAACCGCTGACGTCTCGGTACAACGCCGCCAACGCCCCGGCTTCGACACCTACCGCTGTCCGCGCGCTGTTGAAATCTTCCCAGACCCCGACGGCGATCAGCCCCAGCATGATGCCGTAGAAGATGGCGACGGTGCTCAGATAGTAGCTGACGACTTCGTTGTGCAAGGCGACGGCGTGCAGGCGAGCCACCCACTTGCGGGTGAGCAGCACACCGCCCACGCCTATCAGCAGCGAAACCGCAACTACAAACGCGCCAAACAGCCAGTCCGGCCAATCGAATAATTGGAGCACTAAACAGAATATCCCACCTCTGTCGCGGTTAGCGACAGGGTGGGAAAAGCTAATGCTCTACGAGGCTACACGCCGATGACGCCGATCAACTCCTTCACCGAGTCGGCGCTCTTTTGCAGGGCGGCTTGCTCGTCAGCGCTCAGCTTGATCTCGATAATCTGTTCCAGGCCGTTCGCACCCAGCTTGCACGGAACACCCACGTAGAGTCCCTTGATGCCGTATTCGCCGTCGAGATAAGCGGCGCAAGGCAGGATCTTTTTCTTGTCCTTGAGGATGGCCTCGACCATCTCGGCCACGGCCGCCGACGGCGCGTAGTAGGCGCTGCCGGTCTTGAGGTACTTCACAATCTCGGCGCCGCCATCGCGGGTGCGCTGCACCAGCTTCTCCAGCGTCGCCGGTTCGATCAGTTCGGTGATCGGGATGCCCGCAACCGTTGAGTAGCGCGGCAGCGGAACCATGGTGTCGCCGTGTCCGCCGAGCACGAAGGCGGTGACGTTCTCCACCGAAACCTTCAGCTCCATAGCAATGAAAGCGCGGAAGCGCGCCGAGTCGAGCACGCCTGCCATGCCGATGACGCGGTTGCGCGAGAAGCCGCTCAGCTTGTAGGCAGCCTGCGCCATCGCGTCCAGCGGGTTGGAGACGATGATGAGAATGCAGTTGGGCGAGTGCTGCACCACCTTACCCACAACATCGCTCATGATCTTGTAGTTGGTGTTGAGCAGGTCGTCGCGGCTCATGCCCGGCTTGCGCGGAATGCCGGCGGTGATGACTACGATGTCCGAGTTCGCGGTATCGGCATAATCGTTGGTGCCGATGACGAACGAATCGCGCTTCTCGATGGGCATGGCCTCGAGCAGGTCAAGACCCTTGCCCTGCGGCACGCCTTCAATGATGTCGATGAGTACGACGTCGCAGAGTTCCTTCGACGCCAGCCAGTGGGCTGCGGTGGCGCCCACGTTGCCAGAACCAACAACAGTAACTTTCTTACGCATGAGTCCTCACAGTATCTGAATGATATGTCACAGCAAGAATCCGATTCTTACGGGACGGCTGACGCCGTCCCGTAAGTCGTAACCATCCCTAGGCCTGACCGCTACTTGGTTGCGAACGCCTCCACCGGCGCCATGTTCTGGATCATGGCAGACGCAAACTCGCTGGTCTTCACCTTGGTCGCGCCCTCCAACATGCGTTCGAAGTCGTACGTGACCTTCTTCTGCAAGATAGTGCGCTCGATCGAGTCTTCGATTAGGCGTGCCGCCTCGTGCCAGCCCATAAAATCGAACATCATCACGCCCGACAGCATGACGGAACCGGGATTGATGACGTCCTTGTCCGCATACTTGGGGGCGGTGCCGTGAGTGGCCTCGAAGATGGCATGCTGGTCGCCGACGTTCGCGCCGGGGGCGATGCCGAGTCCGCCGACCTGCGCCGCCGCAGCATCGGAGATGTAGTCGCCGTTCAGGTTTGGCGTCGCCAGTACTGAGTACTCATCCGGACGGGTAACGATCTGCTGGAAGATGCTGTCAGCGATGCGATCGTTGACCATCAGCTTCGACTTCCACGCGCCCTTGCCATGCGTGGGGTAGATGCTGTCGAGCACGCCCTTCACTTCCGTGCACAGCGCGTCGCGGAAATCCTGCGGTGCAAACTCCAGGCCCGGCTCGACCATCTTCGCATTGTCTTCAACAGACAGGCCGGGGTTCTTGTCGAGATTGTCGATGATCCAGCTTTCGCGCTCGGTGACCACCTGGTCACGGAACTCCTGCGTTGCCAGCTCGTATCCCCACTCGCGAAACGCACCTTCGGTGAACTTCTGGATGTTGCCCTTGTGCACGATCGTGACCGACTTGAGTTTGTTCGCCAGTGCGTACTTGATGGCCATGCGCACCAGGCGCTTGGTACCGGTAATGGAAATCGGTTTGATGCCGACACCCGAGTCCTCGCGCACCCTCTTGTTGGTGCCCGCCAGCATCTTATTGTTGATGAAGTCGATCAACTCCTTCACCTGCGGCGTGCCTTGCTTCCACTCGATGCCAGCATAAACGTCTTCCGTATTCTCGCGGTAAATGACGATGTTCATGCGCTCGGGATGCTTCACCGGCGAAGGAATGCCCTGGTAGTACTTCACAGGACGGACGCAGGCATAGAGGTCGAGAATCTGGCGCAGGGCCACGTTCAGCGAACGGATGCCGCCGCCGACAGGGGTTGTCAGCGGGCCTTTGATGCCGATGCGCAGCTCGCGAAAGGCGGCAACTGTGTCGTCGGGCAGCCAGGTCTTGAAGCGATCCATGGCCTTTTCGCCGGCGAAAACTTCGTACCAGGCCACGCGGCGCTTGCCGTTGTAAGCGATCTCGACTGCGGCATCGAATACGCGGACCGACGCTTTCCAGATATCGCGTCCGGTACCGTCGCCTTCGATGAAGGGAATAATTGGATTGTCCGGGATGACAAGCTTACCGTTTTCGTAAGTGATCTTGGTCCCACTGGAGGGCAAAGAAATTCCGTTATAAGAAACCGCCACAAAGCACCTCGAAGGAGTATGAGTAAGAAAGAGCCTGGGCTGTAAAACAGCCGTGCCCGGGGATGAGAAGCACTAGCAGAACCGACGGCACGCCGGAAACCGAATCACAGCGTAAGAAAACTACTTGCGACCGACTCTTCGGCAACCCGCCGCGGCGGGCGGCGTCCGGATCACAGAGGCTTACCCGATTCTCCCGAACCATTTCACGTTATCACCAGGGGCTGTGACGTTCAATGAAAACTGATGTTTGCGCGTCACACATTGGTGTGACGCCAGTCCGTGCATTGAGCTTCACGGCTGCTGATACCTGAGATGGATCTTCCTGGTTTGCCGCAGAACCTCTGCCAGGCGCATTTCCGGGTCGAAGCTGTCCTCGGCGCCGAGCACATGCCAAAGCAGCTTCTGGACGGACCGGTGGGGATGCTCGGCCACCGGCAGCCACTTGCGCCCACGTCCGGTCACCAGGCGCACCAGGTGCTCCAGAGTGCGCAGAAACAGCGCGCCTTCCGAGAGGCGCTCCATTTCGCTGACCTGGAGCAGCCCATGCTCGCGCAGTAATCGCAGCCGTTCCGGTAGATTTCCCGCCAGCCAGAGTTGATGGCGCGCCTGAAGCGAGCCCGCCAGATAATCAAGGTCATAAATCCCGCCGGGGCCGGTCTTAAAGTTCGGCGCCGTCTCGCTCCGCTCCAGCCGTGTGCGAACCTCGTTCAACTCCGGCCCGAACTCCCGCCGTACCGCAATCTCTGCAATTCCCTTCCGCACCACTTGCAGCGCCCGTTCTGCGACTTCGCTGGCTCCTGCCACGTATCGCAACTTCAGATATGTCAATGCCTCCCACGGTTTGGCTTCGTCACGGAAGTAAGCGGCCAGTTGCGTTGGGGTAACGATTAATTCACCTTCACGGCCATGCGGGCGCAGTCGCGCGTCCACCGGGAACACAGTGCCATCGCGCGTGTACGCGGTCAGCGCCTCCATCATGTGCTCCGCGACCCGGCGCATCTCCTCGCTATTGCCGGCCGCGGCGGGCTCGTCACAAACGAACAGCACATCCGCGTCGGAGAGCAAATCAAATTCGCGCGCTCCCAGCCTGCCAAGGCCCATGACGGCGAACCCTCCGGGAGCGCCCGCGATAGCCAGTGCCGATTGGATGGCAGCATCGGCAGCAACAGTGTTGTCGTGCAACGAATCGAATACCTCGCGCAATTGGAACAGATCGCGTGCCCCCGACAGGAAGACGCGCCGGCGGTAATGCCGCCGCAAGATCGACATTGCTTCGGCCCGATCCACTTTGTCCTGCGCAAGATAGGCGAAGACTGGGTCGGATGTTGCCGGTTCCGTTTGCGGCCCGTCGTGGAATAACTCGGCAACCTCCGAAGTTGGGAGCTCGCCGACCCGTTCCAACAGCGAAACTTCGGCCGGATGCCGCACCAGAATGTCTGTGAGGTATTCACTGAATTCGAAGATTTCCAGCGCGCGCTCCACCGCTTCCGGCGAGCGCAGCACCGCGCCGTAACGCTCGGACGTGGTCCCCGCCGAACTCAGAAACCGCTCGAGATTGCGTCTCGCATGCTGCGATAGTTCCGGCCGGCCGGCTATTTCTCGCAGCCGCGGAGAATCTATCGCCAGCCGCTGCATCATCAGGCTGTAAGAACTCTCGGGAGACACCGGAGGCTCTGGCTTCAAAACGAACTCACTCGCAATACCGCCATGATGCTGGCTTTGCTCCTGATAGATGATGCGCTGATAGATTTCCGCCACAGCCGTCATGCGACGCTGCACATGCAGCAGAAATTCTTCCGGCGTAAAAGCCGTTGTTCCCTCCGGGGCAAGGCTTCGCGCCAGCGACTGCAACTCCGCACGCGATTGGGGCAGGCGGTGTGTCTGCTGGCCGTGGAGTAGTTGCAGACGGTGCTCCAGGTTGCGCAGGAACTCATAGGCATTCGTCAAATTGTGGAAGTCTTTGCCGCTGATGTGCTCTTTGTCGTGCAACTTCTGCAGCGCGAACATGGTTCCGCGCGAACGCAACCAGGATTCACTCCCACCGTATATGCGCTGTAAACACTGCACCAGAAACTCAATGTCGCGAATGCCGCCGTGGTCGATCTTCACATCAATGCCACCTTCGCCGGGCTGCTCCAGAAGGCGCCGCCGGCGACGGCTTCCGATCTTCTCCCGGGTGTCGAGCGCCGTCTTGATGGCAACGAAGTTCAGATCCTCCTGATACACGTATGGCTGTACCGCTCGCAGTAACTCGCGCGCCAGAGCCACGTCGCCGGCCGAATGACGCGCCTTGATCATGGCTTGTAACTCCCAGTCGTGGGCGACGCGGGAGTAGTAGTGGACGGCGTGTGGCAGTGGAACGGCCGGCTCACCTTCATTGCCCTGCGGCCGCAAGCGAAGATCAATGCGGAACACCGGCCCTTCGCGCGTGTGCCGGGAGAGCAACTCGGTGGTTTGCTGGGCCAGCCGGATGAAGTATTCGCGGTTGGAGATTGCGGCCCCTTCCGGCTCCATGCCTCCGTCGTAGAGATACAGCAGATCAATATCGGAGCTGTAATTCAGTTCGTTGCCGCCGAGCTTGCCCAGCGACAGCACGGCGAAATGCGAATCAACCAATCTGCCCTCTCCGTCAAGCTCTCGTGGCGTCCCAAACCTGCGCCGAAGCTGAACGTGGATTTCGCCCAGCGCCTCCTCGATCAGCACATCTGCCAGGGCCGACAATTCAGCCGTGGTTTCGGCCAGGGTCGCGACGCCAAGTACATCGCGTAGCATGATTCGCACATATTCCCGCTTCTTGAAGCGCGCCAGCAGCGCCGCCATGTCCGTCTCGAAAGAGCGCGAGCGGAAGCGCGCAAAGCTCTCGTGGAACTCTTCCCGTGAGTGCGTGCGGTCCAGACTTTTATCCCGGACGAAGCTTGGAAAGAGGTCGGGATTATAAATCATCGTCTCACCCAGCCATGGGCTGTAGCCGAACACTACGATGGCGTAGTGAATGAGAAACGGATGCTTCTCCAGCAGTCGGAACAGTTCGGGTGACGCGGACTCGGCCAGCCGCTCGAATTGGTTCACCGCCGCGTCGGGATTCGGAGAGGTCGCGAGCAACGGCGCGAGCGACTCGTAAACTCCCGGCGGCACGACCTGCCGGATGAGAGCGAGATTACGCGCAGCCGTCTCCGGATCGCGGAACTGCACGTTCGACGGGAGCGTTACCGGATCGGGTTGCGAGCTGGTCGGCACAAGGAAATAATGAATGACTGAGAGCCCTGACGGGACGGATTATCTTAGCCCAGTTCAGCGTGCGATAGGTCGATAGAGCCCGAAAACAGCAGTTCGTGGCACGTTTGCTTGCAACGTGGTGGGCTGTCGCCGCATCTGCTAACGTACCTGACGGAAGCCGAGGAACCCATGTACCATTACGATCCAACGACCGCCTTGGAAGAGTTGAACGAAGATGCTCTCTTGCCGAACCCAGTCCGCCTACGCGACATGCTGTTGCGCGCGCATCTTGATGCCGACCATTCGCTGGAATATAACCGGCTTTTTGTCGAGTACCAGAAGCGCTTCGGAGAGCTTCAGAAACTCGGGCGGCAATTGCTCGAAGGGCTGGGGACCGAAGATAGGAAATAAGGTACGCGTGCGAGAACGGCTGCTGACTTTGTGCTAGCTTCCCATGTCTGACGGAGGAACAGCGTGAAACCTTTGATACTTTTGTCCTTGATTTGCCTTTTTGCTATGACGAGTGTCGCTTCAGATTCGCATGCAGTCTCCTATAAGAGTGGCGACGAGACGGTGAATGGGATCCTGTACACGCCACAAGGCAAAGGGCCGTTTCCGGCGCTGGTTGTTATCCACGAATGGTGGGGCCTGAGCGACTGGGTTAAAGAAGAGGCGTCGAAGCTCGCCGATCAGGGTTACGTGGCGCTGGCGATCGATCTGTACCGCGGTAAAGTTGCAACCACGCCCGACGAAGCGCACGAAATCATGCGCGGCGTTCCGCAGGACCGCGCGGACCGCGACCTACTTGCGGCGACCAGCTACCTCCGCTCACAGAAAAATGTCGATCCCAAGCGCGTCGGCTCCATCGGATGGTGCATGGGCGGCGGCTACTCGCTCGATCTCGCGCTCACCGACCCTAAGCTGAAAGCGGCCGTCATCAACTACGGCCATCTCGCCACCGACGAGACCAACCTGAAGAAAGTCAATGCTTCCATCCTCGGCATTTTTGGCGGACAGGACCGCGGCATTCCCGTGGCGGACGTCAACAAGTTCGAGTCGCAATTGAAAGCGCTAGGCAAGACGGTCGAGATGCACATCTTCCCGGACGCTGGACACGCGTTCGAGAACCCGAACAACAAGCAGGGTTATCGTGCGGAGGATGCCGCGCAGGCCTGGAAATTCACGGTGGATTTTCTGGCCAGATACTTAAAGTAAGAGTTGAGCAATGTTGCGCTACAAGAATAAACTATTGTGGATTGCTGTCACAGCTGCTCTGATGTCAGCGCTGTGGATTCTCAACGTCGAGATCACCTACGAGCGCAACGTGCGGCATATCCCAACCGATTTCCGCGTGCGGCACCACAATCCGCCCAATCGTTGGAGGGCGTGACTAGCGGATTCGGTGTTTTCCTACACTCGTTCCAGCACCATTGCAATTCCCTGTCCGACCCCGATGCACATGGTGCACAAGGCGTAGCACCCTCGTCTGCGCTGCAATTGCCGCACGGCCGTGGTCACCAGCCGCGCCCCGCTGGCGCCTAAAGGATGGCCAATCGCAATCGCTCCACCGTTGGGGTTGACGTGCGAAGCGTCATCCGGAATTCCCAGGTCGCGAAGCACCGCCAATGCCTGTGAGGCGAAGGCTTCGTTCAACTCGATGACATCCATATCCGAGATGGCGAGCTTCGCCAACGCCAGCACCTTGCGAGTGGCAGGAGCCGGCCCTATGCCCATGATCCGCGGCGCGACGCCCGCCGCCGCCGAGGCAATAACGCGCGCCATCGGCGTGAGGCCAAAGCGCTTGACCGCGTCTTCGGACGCCAGGAGCAGTGCACACGCCCCATCGTTGACGCCGGAGGCATTGCCCGCGGTGATGGTGCCGTTCGGTTTGACGATCGGCTTCAGCGCAGCGAGAGCTTCCAGCGTCGTGTCCGGTCGGGGGTGTTCATCTCTGTTGACGGTGATGGGCGCGCTTTTGCCTGTCCTAATGGTGACCGGAACGATTTCCTCCGCAAGCGAGCCATTCTTGACGGCAGCCGCGGTCCGCTGCTGACTCCGATAGGCGAAGTCGTCCTGGTCCTGGCGCGAAATCCTGAATTCCTCAGCGACATTTTCGCCAGTCTCCGGCATCGAATCCGCACCGTATTGGGCCTTCATCAGCGGATTCACAAGACGCCATCCGATCGTGGTGTCTTCCAGTTTCATGTTTCGCGAAAAAGCGCTGTCGCCTTTTGCCATGACGAACGGCGCACGAGACATGCTTTCCACACCGCCGCCAATCACCAGAGAATTTTCTCCGGTCTTGATGGCCCGCGCGGCGGCGGAAACGGCATCCATGCTGGAACCACACAAGCGGTTCACCGTCGTCCCCGGAACGGTTTGCGGCAGACCTGCCAGCAACACGGCCATGCGCGCGACATTGCGATTGTCCTCTCCGGCTTGATTAGCGCACCCCAGAATGACATCATCCACAGCGCTCCAATCGACGGACGAATTGCGCTCCATCAGGGCTTTAATCGGAATCGCCGCGAGGGCATCTGTGCGCACGGAAGAGAGTGATCCGCCGTAACGACCAAATGGCGTCCTAATCGCATCACAGATGAAAGCGTTCGGCATAAATGAAAACCCGCCAGAAGCTGCTGCTCCGGCCCAATTCATCATAACTTGAACGCGGGCCTTCGTGGCGTGACGCTGCGGTGTGTTGCCTTAGTGAGAAACTTGGCTTTGCGGTGCTATGCTCGACCGCTTGGGGTAGCGATTTTGAATCGCTTCACCTTGTTGTATGTTGGCAGGAGCGACTCGACTCCTTTGACGTTCAGCTGGTCGGCCACGTGGCTTTCATGCCGTGAACGCGAGTAAGCGGCCAGCCAGCATCGTTCTCTTTCGCTCTTCATGACTCTGTGGCGAATTACATGGCTCCGCCATTGCAACTCCCATTGTGGCGGAGCTATGCCGGTTGGGACACGGGAGGAGAATGGTTGTCCCGAGTCCGAGTTGTACAACCACTAAGGTCTCGCTGCACGCTAATTCTAACGTGCCAGAGAATAGCTGCAACTGATCTGCCATGACAGAACTCTTGCTATAAGTAACTAAGAACATGGGTACCGTGGCATTGAGTAATCAGCTAGTGAGCGACAGTTTGTCCAAAAACCGAACAGGAATGTCCGGACTTTGGACACGCGCTCGGCGATCTTCACTCCAGGCATTACAATCGGCCCCAGATCATGCTTTGAGGAGCCTATGAATGCGGGTACTGGTCACAGGTGGCGCGGGATACATCGGAAGCGTAGTAGCCGACCGCCTGTTGCGGGCCGGACATTCCGTCACCGTGCTGGACAATCTCAGCAAGGGTCACAGGGAAGCCGTCCCGGCGCAGGCCGAGTTCGTCCTGGCGGACACCGGCGATCAGCCGGCCATCGACCGCGCATTCGAGCAGGGCCGATTCGACGCCGTAATGCACTTCGCGGCATTCATCGAGGCCGGGGAGTCAGTGCTTCGCCCGGAGAAGTACTTCGACAACAACTCCGCGCGCAGCCTCAACTTGTTGCAAGCTGTTCTGAAGCACCGCGTCCCGCGCTTCGTGCTGTCGTCCACCGCGGCTGTGTACGGAGAGCCGCGCCGCATTCCCATCATGGAAGACGATCCGCTGGAGCCGACCAACCCTTACGGCGAGTCGAAGCTCATCGTCGAGCGCATGTTGTCCTGGTTTCACCGCCTTCATGGATTGCGATACACCAGCCTGCGCTACTTCAACGCCGCTGGCGCCACGGCTGACCGCGGCGAAGCGCACCATCCGGAGACGCATCTGATTCCACTCGTCCTTCAAGTGCCGTTAGGCAAGCGCCCGGCGATTTCCATCTTCGGCACCGACTATCCGACGAAGGACGGAACTTGCATCCGCGACTACATTCACGTTGACGATCTGGCGACCGCGCATCTGCTCGCACTGGATGGACTGGCGGAACATTCGCAGTTGATCTGCAACCTGGGAAGCGGCAACGGATTCAGTGTGCGCGAGGTCATCGAGATTGCGCGCAAGGTCACCGGACACGAGATTCCGGCGGTGGAATCGCCTCGGCGCCCGGGCGATCCGGCAGTGTTGGTGGCGAGCTCAGAAACGATTCGCCGAGTGCTGGGATGGAACCCGCAACAGTCGGACATTGAGAGCATCGTTCGGAGTGCGTGGGAATGGCATAAAAGCAGGGGCTAGGAACTAGGGGTTAGGGTCTAGGACCACCGTCTTCAACTTCTTACGTTCGATAGAAGTGATAAGCCCGTTCAGTATGCGCCCAAGCTCATCGGCCCTTGAGAGAATTTCTTGTTCCTGTTCTTTAGTGATATATCCCAAATTGCGCGAGATAAATATTTGCGTTTCAAACTCGCAAAGCGACCCGCGTGCATGACATAGAAATTGTACGTACTCTCCTCTTTGTGCGACGCCCGTGGCCTTCCGCGATGTTGCTCGGGGAGACCGACGCCCGCCGTAGTTGGCTGGTAAGTCCATACATTTCGTCTCGCGGGAATCCGCTTGTAATCCTGTAAACGTCGCTTACCAACGAGATGGATTTCTGCCAGGCGATGAGGTCCTGATAGCTCTTCACCTGCACGATTTCCTCCTGCAAGGTGCTAGGGGTTAGGGCCAAGGATCACGACCTGAATCCTCAACACCTAACCCCAAGTCCCTAATCCCTGGTCCCTAACTCTCGCACCCCGCTCCCCGCAGCGCCGCACCAAACGCTTGCACGAAGTCGTCCACATGTTCTTTCGTGGCCAGCGGACCCATGACGCCGACGCGGAAGACCTTTCCGGCCAGTTGTCCGAAGCCTCCGGCGATCTCGATGCCGTGTTCTTTTAGCAGGGTGGCGCGGACCTTGGCGTCATCCACGCCTTGCGGCACCTTGGGTGTGTTCAGGTTCCAGATGCGATGCGCGGCAGGTACCAGCATCTCCAGTCCCAGCGCTTCCACCTGCTTCACGAACTCCAGGTGCGCCTGATGGTGGCGCGCCCAGCGATGCTGCAGGCCTTCTTCTTCAATCAGGGTCAAGCCTTCGTGCAGGCCATAGAACATCGTCGCTGACGCGGTGTGATGGTAGCGGTGCGACACCGTGAGATAGTCAGCAATCAGCTTCAGATCGAAGTACCACGAACGGTTCGGCGTCTCGCGCGCCTGCAGCCACTCAGCCGCGCGCGGCGAAACCGTAATTGGCGACAGTCCCGGAGGGCAGCTCAGGCCCTTTTGCGTGCAACTGTAGGCGATGTCGATTCCGGTCTTGTCCACTTCCACCGGCATGGCGCCGAGCGAGGTCACGCAATCGGCGATGACCAGCGCGCCCACTTCGTGCGCTGCCTTGCAGATGGCATCGCCGCGCTGGAAGGCTCCGGCGGAAGTTTCCGCCTGCACGTACATCACGACCTTCGGCTTCTCGCGGTGGATGAACTCGGCCGCTTCCTCATCGCCGAAGACTTCGCCCCACGGCTTCTCGAAGCGCACCAGTTCGGCGCCCTGGCGGCGCGCCATCTCCGACATGCGATCGCAGAAGAAGCCATTAGCGAACGACACGATCTTCGTTCCCTGCTGAACGAAGTTGGAGATCGCGGTCTCCATTCCGCCGCTGCCGGTCGCGGAGATGACAAAGGTCAGCTCGTTCTTCGTCCCGAACACGGTGCGCAACATACGCTGAATGTTGGCGGAGATCTCGAAGAAATAAGCGTCGAGATGGCCGACGATGGGCTGCGCGAGCGCCTGATACACGCGCGGATGGACCTGGCTCGGACCGGGGCCGAACAGCAGGCGCTTGGGAGGATGAATCGAAATGTCTTCCATAACAGCAGGCTTTTCCAGAGTAGTAGCCATGAGCAAACTCCTTGCAGTTGATGCGTCCAGTATAGTCATCCGCAGCAAACCGGGCACGGCAATCCGTCACAGGAGTGTGTGCGCTGTCTCCGCCAGGCCGTCAGCTGTCAGCAGTCAAGATTTGTTATCACGAGCGAGGACTTCAGCCCAAGCAAACGCGTCATCCCGAGCGGAGCGAAGTCGAGGGATGACAAATCTTGATAGCTGATAGCTGACTGCTGAAGTCTGCTTTTTGGCCGCGACGCCCCCGTCCCGATGTGGCAATATATAGCGCACATGTCTCGCCGAGTTCAGGTTAGGATTCCTGTCCTGTTAGCGCTAATGCTGGTTCTGGCTCAGCTAGACGCGTGGTGCGCTCCACAACAGGAAGTGCACGGAACGGTAAAAGACGGCACTGGGGCCGTGATTGCCCGGGCACAGGTTCTGCTGCGCGCCGAGGGTCAGGAAATCAGGCGCGTAACGCAGCCTGACGGCTCCTTCGCCTTCACCGGCGTAGCGGCGGCCAGCGGCAGCGTGATTGTCAGCGCTCCGGGATTTGCGACCAGCACCACCGCCTGGCAGGCGGGACAGAACGAGCTGGCGATCGCGCTCACCATGGCAACCGTGCAACAAAGCTTGGACGTGACCTCCACGCGAACCTCGATCCTGCCAACTGGGGTTGACGACGTCGAAGCACAGCCGGACGCTGTGGCCGTCCGCTCGACGCAGTTGCAGGAATGGGGCGCGCTGGCCACCGATGACAAGCTGCGTCAAGTGCCCGGGTTTTCGCTGCTGCGCCGATCGGGCAGCCAGACTGCAAATCCTACGTCGCAAGGCGTGTCGCTGCGCGGACTGGGCGCCAACGGCGCAAGTCGCGCGCTCGTTCTCGCCGATGGCATTCCACTCAACGATCCCTTCGGCAGTTGGATCTATTGGGCGCGCGTGCCGCAGGCGTCGCTGGACCAGGTGCAAGTGGTGCCCGGAGGTGTTTCGGCGCTCTATGGGAATGATGCTTTGAGCGGCGTGGTCAACCTCGAGACTCGTTCCTCGGTACAAACCGACGCTTTCGTTCAGGGATCGTACGGGAATGAGAACGCGCCCTGGGGTTCGGGATGGGGCGCATTGCGCTTGGGGCAGTGGGCATTGACCGGCAGCGGAGAAGGATTCCGAACCGACGGCTACATTGCTGTGCCGCAGAGCATTCGCGGCTCGGTGGACACACCGGTCGCTTCGCAGTACGGCACTGGAGACGTGCGGGTAGAGCGCTTGTTCACGGACCGAGGCCGCATTTTCCTGAATGGCTCGCTCTACGGCGAGAACCGGCAAAACGGCACGCCGCTGCAAGTGAACGACACAACGCTCCGCCAGCTAACCTTGGGCACGGATTACGACAGCAAGGCCGCTGGTTTGTTCACGCTGCGTCTGTATGGCGGGACGGAGAACTATTACCAGACCTTTTCGTCGGTCGCCGCGAATCGGAACAGCGAATCGTTGACCGATGTTCAACGTGTTCCGGCGCAGCAAATGGGGCTGGTGGCGCAATGGTCGAAGCATGTCGCCAGCCACTTAACCATACTGGCAGGACTCGACGGCATTTATGTTCAGGGCTTCAGCAACGAGATAACCTACTCGGGCGGCAAGCCGACCGCGAATTTATCGAACGGCGGCACGCAGGAGTCGCTGGGCGCCTTCGCCGAGGGAATCTTCCAGATCACGCCCAAGTGGTCGGTGACGTTCTCCGGACGCGAAGACCTGTGGAGCAACTTCGACGCTAGCTCAACGCGAATTCCGACCCACGGCAAGCCCACTGACATCGCCTATCCTGACCGCGGACAGAACGCCTTCAGTCCGCGCCTGACCACTTCCTATCGCGCAGGCCAACACACTGTGCTCTATGCCTCGGCCTATCGCTCGTTTCGCGCTCCTACCCTGAACGAACTCTACCGAAGCTTCCGGGTTGGCAATGTGGAGACGATCGCCAATCCCTACTTGCGCGCTGAACACTTCACCGGCGGCGAAGGTGGAGTGCGCGCCACCATGCTGCAAGACCGCCTCACGCTTTACGGCGTTGGATTCTGGGGCTTCGTCACCGATCCGGTCGCCAACGTTACCCTAATCACGACTCCACAACTCATCACACGCATGCGCGAGAACTTGGGTCGCATTCACTCGCCCGGACTTCAGACCGGCATCAACTACAACGTCACTAACCGCATTTGGCTGAGCTGCGCCTACCAGTTCATCGATCCCACCGTGACCTCGTATCCCGGGGACCCAGCTCTGGTTGGAAACCAGGTTCCGCTGGTGCCAAAGAACGAGTTCGTCTTTCAGGGAACCTGGGCCGCTCCGCAACGAATCTTCGTCGCCATCCAGGGACGGACCGCCAGCAACGAATTCGACGATGACCAGAACCTGTTGCCACTTGGCGCCTACTTCTTGCTGAGCGCAACTGTTTCACGTCCACTGCCGAAAGGTTTCGACGTGTTCTTCCAGGGCGAGAACCTGACCAACAGTCAGTACGACATTGCCCGCACTCCGACGGTGAACGTCGGCCAGCCGATCCTGGCGCGCATTGGCTTCCGCTGGCACAGCCGGAAGTAAATGGAACCACATTCCGCGCATGTCCGGAAGTCTCTTTATAAAGCCGCCAGACAGCGGCGTTCCTTCACAGATTTCCCGTAGAATGATACGCATGCTCGTCCGCGTTCGACTCCTCAAGTTCCTCTTCCTCGCACTAACAATCGTGCCCATTTACTGCGCCGCGCAAACCGAGCAGCCAACTCGGTCCCCAGAGGCGGCGAGGCTTCTGAAGAACGATCCGCTGCACGTATTCAGCGAGTCGGTGGAGCAGTTGTCGTCCACGGTTACGCAGTCGGTCGTGCAAGTCCTGACGACTGGTTATGCGCTGAACAGCGAGAACCAAAAGACAGACACAGCGTATCTTGCCCCGGAGCGCGGCATTGGCTCGGGCGTCATCTTGTCGCCGGACGGCTTCATCGTGACCAACGCCCACGTGGTGCAAGGCGCCAGAAAGATTCGCGTGCGCCTGCAGGGAATGGAGAAGCAACCTCCCGCTGCGCGGTCTCAAGTACTCGGACCCATCGAGGCCAAACTCGTCGGCCTCGATCACCAGACCGACCTCGCGGTGCTGAAGATTGATATGACCGGCTTGCCGGCGCTCCCGCTCGCCGATTCCAGGGACCTCAAGCAGGGACAAATCGTCTTTGCCTTCGGCAGCCCGTTGGGACTCGAGAACTCGGTCACCATGGGCGTGGTCAGCTCGACAGCGCGGCAAGTCGATCCCGAGAAGCCCTCGATCTACATTCAGACGGACGCTCCCATCAACCCGGGCAACAGCGGCGGGCCTCTGGTGAACGTCGATGGCCACGTGGTTGGCATCAATACCTTCATCCTGACGCAGTCCGGCGGGAATGAAGGGCTCGGATTCGCGATTCCAAGCGACATCGTGCGCAATATCTTTGACCAGATACGCACTGAGGGACACGTTCATCGGGGCCAGATCGGCGTGCTTGTTCGTACCATCACTCCAGACCTCGTAGAGGGATTGCATCTGCCGGTGAGTCATGGTGTTCTGCTGGACGATGTCGTTCCCGGCTCTCCGGCAGAGAAGGCAGGACTGAAGGTCGGCGACATTGTCACCAGCGTTGGCGGCAAGCCGGTGGACAATCTGCGGCAGTTCGCGCTTGATCTTTACATGTACAAGATCGGACAAAAGGCAGAGATCGGAGTACTGCGCAATGGCCAGGAGACGACGATCTCCGTGCTGGTGATCGAGCGGCCCGACGATCCGCAGCGCTTTGCCGACCTGGTCAGCGGCCCAAACAATATCGTTCCGCGTCTCGGCATCGTTGCCGTTACGATCAATGCCGATCTCAAGGAGCTAATCGGCGACACGCGACTTCCCGGCGGCGTTCTGGTTGCCGCGCGAACTCCTACCAACACTCTACTGGGAGAAGGTCCGCAACCGGGCGACATTATCCACTCTATCAACGGCACGCCGATCCAGGACATCGCCCAATTGAGGCAGCACTTACGCGAGATCAAGGCTGGGGACCCAATCGTGCTGCAGATTGAACGCGCCGGCTCGCTAAGCTTCCTGGTGCTGGAGTCGGAATAATTCTCGCCTTTGTCTCTTCGCTCTTCGCCCTTCAGCACTAAGCAATCAGCTCGGCAGCGATTTCTATCCACTAGCCCCTATCCACTGGACTGCCATCCCGACCGAGGACTCGGTAGTCCCGAGCTTTAGCTCGGTACGGCGGAGCCGTCCGAGCGGAGGGATCTGCGGTTGCTGTTCGCTTTTTCGCCCTTTGTTCCTAATAGCTGGCTGGAATTGCGGTGTCATTCTGAAGGACGACCCAAAATTGGAAGCCTCTCTTATAAGAAAACCATTGCCGAGTAAGAAAAATAATTAATCGCGCCCACCACTTTAGAGCCTTGACGTCGTCCATCTACTAGCGTAATGTCATCGCACTTTATAGATTCCCTAGATGTGGGGATGCGGATTTTCACAGCGCCCGATAAGTGTTGTTTGGGAGCAGCCGCTTTAGTCTAATATCGCCTGCGCCCGCCGCCAGCAATCTACAGTTGCAAAGCACTACGCCAGGACAGTTGTACTCATTGCTGTCCAAGTTAACTGAGGACCCGGCCCGGCGCTGCTGGAAATGAGGGACATAATCATCCTCTCCTGCCTTCGCACAAAGCAGGTTGGCCCCTCGAAAATCGATTCCCCCGGATGGATGCTGTCTAGATTGCAGCTCCCGAAATTGTCAATTCGGCCACAATGGTTTCCTGTGGAAGTGGGATGCTGTCTAACTATTGCCAGACCATCACCAGTTGGTCCGGCAGTGCTTCGGGCAACTCCGGGGCTTGAAAGGGATGATCGATCCACACCCACAAGTCACGGTAGACGAACAACTGCTGCCGCAGCAGCGCCACCAGATTGGAAAGCGACCAGCCGAAGGTGGCCTTCAACTGC
>Ga0181532_10000308_pt1 | contig 51570 bp, 46 predicted proteins | sample PEATcosm2014_Bin_33_FD_119768 | JGI IMG/M metagenome (GOLD analysis project Ga0181532, IMG submission 119768) | Peatland microbial communities from MTU Mesocosm Facility, Houghton, MI, USA - PEATcosm2014_Bin11_30_metaG | ecosystem: Environmental > Terrestrial > Soil > Wetlands > Peat | place... | reverse complement strand
GTTCTTGGTTACACTCTGTGGTCATAGGCTGTCCTCTTTCGTTGGCGTTAACTTCTATTCGCTATAGCTGTTATGCCACGAAACGACAGCCTTTTTATTTTTTTGTTGAGAAATTAGGGCTAGGCCCCTATGAAATCCTCTCACCGCTCGGTGCCGGCGGTATGGGGGAAGTGTATCGAGCCCGCGACTCTCGCCTCGACCGCATTGTCGCCGTGAAAGTACTTCCCGCTTCACTCTCCGCCGAAGTCGACCGCCTGCGCCGCTTCGAGCAGGAGGCGCGTTCGGTCGCCGCATTGAACCACCCCAACATTCTGGCCGTGCATGACATCGGGACCCACGATGGTGCTCCGTACATGGTCTGCGAGCTGTTGGAAGGCGAGACCCTGCGTGCGCGCCTCCACGGTGGAGTCTTATCTCCGCGCAAGGCCGTTGAACTCGCAATTCAAATTGCCGAGGGTCTGGCGGCGGCGCACGAAAAAGGAATCGTCCACCGCGATCTGAAGCCCGAAAACATCTTTCTCACCAAAGACGGTCGGGTAAAAATTCTCGACTTCGGTCTGGCCAAGATTGCGCCCGGCGGCTCTGAGCCGAACGCCGCGCAGACGCTCACCTCTGCCCACGTTGCGCTCACCGAGGCTGGACAAGTTCTGGGCACCGCCGGCTACATGTCTCCCGAACAGGTGCGCGGTATTGCGGTCGATCATCGCTCTGACATCTTCGCCTTCGGCGCAATCTTGTTCGAGATGCTGACCGGCAAGCGGGCCTTCAGCCGCGACACCACAGCTGAGACCATGACGGCCATCCTGAAAGCGGACCCGCCCGAGCTGACGGAACTGAATCGCAACATCTCTCCGGCTCTAGAGCGCATTGCGCGTCACTGTCTGGAAAAAAGTCCCGACCAGCGGTTCCAGTCAGCCCGCGATCTGGCGTTCGATCTCGATGCCTTGTCGCAGCATTCCGGCTCTTCGGCTGGCATGGTAGCCAAGCCCACCTCGATGCAGAGAGTACGCCGCTTTCAGCTGCCAATCACTCTTCTGCTGGTGGCGATCGGCGCTGGATTGGGTTACCTTCTCGGCCACAAGTCGAAACCATCCTCCGAGATCACCTATCACCAACTGACGTTCCGCAAGGGAACCGTGCTGAGCGCGCGTTTTGCGCCCGACAATCGCACCGTCATCTACAGCGCGGCCTGGGGCGGCAGCCCACCGGAACTTTTCTCCACTCGGCAAGACAGCATCGAGTCGCGCCCGGTCGGTCTGAGTCAGGTGGACCTGCTCGGCATCTCCTCGCAGGGAGAAATCGCAGTTTCCTTGAAGCCCACTCCGCTCCAGGGATTCTTCGGCACTCTGGGCACCCTGGGACGTACCCCTCTGACCGGCGGCACTGCGCCGCGAGAAATGCTCGAGAACGTGGAATGGTCTGACTGGTCCCCCGATGGATCGAACTTGCTTGTGGTGCGGACGGTGGACAACGGCAACCGCATCGAGTATCCCGCCGGCAAAGTTGTTTACAAGGCGGCAGCGCCCACTTGGATCAGCCATCCCCGAATCTCGCGCGACGGCAAGCGAATCGCATTCTGTAAGCATCCCGCAAGGGGCGATGATCGTGGCTCCATTACCATCATCAATTCCGACGGCGGCAACGCAAAGTCGTACGGAGACTTCGCCAGCCTGTACGGGCTGGCCTGGTCACCGAAGGACGACGAGGTGTGGTTCACGGCCGACCCAACGGTGACCACCATCGCCCGGCGCCTCATGGCCGTTACCTTGTCCGGAACCTTCCGTCTCCTCGCCGCTGCTCCGGGGGATTTGACGCTGCACGATGTCTCCGCCGATGGTACGGCCGTCATTGCCATTGACGATCGCGAGCGCAAGATCTTTTTCTCTGGCCCCTCCGACACTCCGCAACGAGAACTGACTTGGCTCGACCGTGCCGTGCTGGTCGCCCTATCCCCGGATGGCAAACAAGTCGTGTTTCACGAAGGGGGGAAGGGGGGAGGATCGCTGGGCACGATCTTCCTGCGGAAAACTGACGGCTCCGCCGCGGTCCGTCTCGGCGAAGGCTATGCCGTTGCCCTCTCGCCCGACCAGAAGTGGGTGCTCGCGTACACCCCCAGCAACACGCCTCGCATCTTCCCGATTCCTACAGGCGCGGGGGAAGTCATTGAACTGAAGCCGCAAGGAATCGAAAACATTGTGGCCGCAGGAATGGCAGCGGATAGCCGTCGCGTCGTTCTTCTTGCCAACGAACCAGGACACAAGGGCCGCTTCTATTGGTTCGATCCCGCCTCGGCGAAGCTGCAACCGCTCACGCCCGAAGGCACGCGCGGGGGGGTAACTCCTGGAAATTTCCTGATCGTGCGCAGTGATAAGCCCCTTCCGGATCTTGTTCCCATCGACACCGGGTCACCAGTCCGCGAAATCAAGGGAATGCAACCGACGGAAAGACTCCTGCAAGTCACCGACGATGGAAAAGTAGCCTTGATTGTCAATCTCAACGGCCTAACCGCAACCGTCTACAGCCTTCATGTGGACACCGGAGACCGGCAACTGGTCAGAACGCTCGAAATGCGCGACCCCACCGGCGGCTTTGGCGTCACCCGCGTTGCGGCAACGCCGGATGGGCGGTCCTTCGCCTTTAACACCCTGCGTCAGCTCTCGGAACTCTACTTGTTACAGGGACTGAACTGATCACCCTTAAAACGCAGGGCTGGTCTCTGTGCTCAAGAGCCGGGCACCATTCTCGTCCCAAGCCCGCAAATCGCGCTCCAGCACATGCTAGAATTACTGTAGCCTAATGCTTCCCGACATAGAAAACCTGCTGAAACTGCAAGATACCGACAAGGAAATCCGCCGTCTCCAAGATGAGGTTGCCGAATTCCCCAAGCGCGTTGCCGTCATCGAGCAGAAACTGGCGGGCACCAAGGCTCAACTGGAAAAAGCCCAGGCCACCGTTAAGGCCGACGAAGCCGCCCGCCGCAAGTACGACACCGCCATCAACGACCTTCGCGGCAAAATTTCCAAGTACCGCGACCAGTCTCTCGACGTAAAGACCAACGACCAGTACAAGGCGTTACTGCACGAGATCCAGTTCGCCGAAAAAGAAATTGCCGCTAACGAAGACAAGATTCTCGAGCTGATGGTCAACGCCGACGCGCGTGACAAAGAGGTCAAAGCCGCGCAAGCCGAACTGAAGGCCGAAACCGCCGAGATCGAAAGAGAAAAAGAAGAAGCCCGCCAACTCACCGCCAAGGACGAAACGCTCCTCGCCGAGTGGCGCGCCAAGCGCGCTCAGATTCGCACCAGCGTCAACGAAGACCTGCTCCGCCATTACGAGCGCGTCTCGAAGTTTCGCGGCAGCGGCCTCTCCGAAGTCCGCGAACAGAAATGCATGGCCTGCCGCGTCATGTTGCGGCCTCAGACCTACAACGAAGTTCGCTCCGGTCTGCAGACCATCATTTGTGATTCCTGCCAGCGCATTCTCTATTTCAATCCGGCCGACGAACTTGCCGACCTGAAGCCCTCGACCACGCGCGCGAAGCGCCATCATCCCAAAATCGACGCTCCCCAAGCCTGGTACTACCGCGCGGAGTTTAACGGAATCGGCGAAGTCTTCCTCTGCCTGACCACCGCCCGCGGCCAGTCCAGCCGCCGCGTTTACGATGTGCACACCGGACGCCTCATCGGCGACATCCTCATCCGCGAAGGCGATTATCGCCAGGCCTTCCCTGAAGATATCACCGGAGCCATGCGCCTGAACGGCGGTTGGAGCGAAGACGAACTCGACGCCTTCGGCACCGAACTCCCCATGGTCGCCCTAGACACACTCCGAGCTGACCTGGATCTAGCCCGCCACGAAGCCGCCACCGGCTCCCACGTCAAGCCCTCCGTCGCACCCGCCCCCACCGAACAAGCCGCCAGCTAGGAATTTTGTGTGGACCAGTTTTTGGGTGTGGGACCGGGTCTCTGACCCGGTCGTCGAGCGCAGCTCGACCCGCCTCCGGCACATCGCAAGTCGATGATCTAAAATTCCTCCACCCCTCTAATTTAGCTAGGAGGAGGCCAGGATGACCGCAGTCGACACCTACCACGTCATCGCCAAATACTACGACGGCGCCTACGCCGCCAAGCAGGATCTCGTCGACCTCCCTTTCTACCTCGATCTCGCCGAGCAATTCCGCGGTCCGGTTCTGGAAATTGCCTGCGGCACAGGCCGCGTTCTGCTCCCCATCGCGCGCAAGGGCATTGAGATTTGCGGAGTCGACAATTCACGGCCGATGCTGGACGTCCTGAACCAGAATCTCGCCCTCGAGCCGCAAGAGGTCCGTCAGCGAGTCGCCGTACAGGAAGGCGATATGCGCAGCTTCCGCCTGAACCGAAAATTTCCGTTGGTGATGATTCCGTTCCGCCCCATGCAGCACATGTTCACAATCGAAGACCAGGCCGCCGCGCTCAAAACCGCGGCCGCCCACCTGACCGACACCGGAGTTCTGGCCTTCGACGTGTTCCACCCCAAGTTCGACATGATTTGGACAAAGGTTGGAGAAGAAGTCCCCGAGATGGAGTGGAGTCCGTCTTCCGACCCCACGAAGATCGTGCGCCGTTTCTTCCGCAAAGACGCGATCGACAAGATCAATCAGATCTTCAGCTTCACCTTCATGTTCCGCACGTACCAGGCAGGCGAGCTAATCCTTGAGGAAACGGATGCCTTCCGGCTCTGCTACTACACCTACCCGCAACTGCGCGCACTGTTCCTGCTGGTCGGACTCGAGCCCGTCGCGGAGTACGGCTCGTTCGCCAAGACTCCCCTCGACAACAGCGCCGAACAGATGATCTTTCTGCTTCGCCGGAAGGCGACGTAGCACGAGCGAAAATCTGGAGTCAGTAGTTCACCCACTGGAACAGCTCGCGTGGCATGTACATGGAGTAATGAACGCAGTCGCCGTCGCGATGGTAGTCGCTGACCAACTCCTGGCACGGCGTAAATTCCGGCTTCTCGCCCAGCCACATCCGAGCCAGCATCACTCTGGTCAGCAGCCGAATCTCCGGATCAGGAATCTGCTTCGCCCGCTCCAGCGCGTACTGTGGTGAGATCTTCGTGGCGAGAACGGTAAACGCCTCCCAGTTCTCCGTCGAACGCCAGGCTGGTTTGTGCACTTGATTGGGATCCGCCGGATCGGTGTCGAGCTTCCACTCTCCAAGTGCCAGGCGATATCCCCGGCTCACGCTTTGCTTCGCCAACTCCAGCTCTCCCCGCTTGAGGTGACCCTCCAGTGCCTCCAGCGCATGCGAGATCCGGTTCTCGTCGCACCACGGCTCATCTTCCATGCATCCGTTCACGACTCTCGGTTTCGACGAGGCCTGCGCCGTCGGAACGTTCTTCACCGGAACGTGTGCGGGGGATGCCGGCACATTCTGGGCAGGAGGGTCGTCGTATTCGCCTCTGTCGATGATCATCAACATCCCGGCCTTTCGGGCGTCCTCCCAGGCTTGCTTCTCGCCGCGTTCCCATTCTTGCGCTTTCGCCGGGTCCAGTTCCTTCAGGATCGGAAGCAGTTTGGACTTTGAATTCTCGTAAGCCTTTACCGGCCGCAGCACCGGGAACATATCGGCGCGCATCGCTTCTTTCAGAATTTTCGGAATCGCATCCACCACCTGCTCGCGCGCGAAGTCTCTCCAGAACTGTTCGATCGTCAGCGTCAGGCCGGAAATTGCGACTCGTTTCCCATCGCAGATGTAGTACTCCAGACCTACAATCACGCGCCGATCGGCAACGCGCTGCGGCGGCAGCTTGCCCAGCAACCGAAGCGCTGGAGCAAAAGGAAACCACTGGTTCTGCGGAGCGTTTTTCAGAGTTTCGACGGCGCGATCCCAATTCTGGTCATCGATGTAGCGCGTAACCAGCAAGTCGTAAGCGATACCCCGCATGTTCGCGTCCATCTGGGGCAGAGTTTCTTCGACCGGCGCGGGGCCGAGATCCTTCATCATTGTCCGTAAGATCTCCGCCTGTACGAGCCAGTAGAAATTGTTGTGCACCGGGGGAATCTCCAGGGTCGCCAGGTAAGCATCACCGAGCAGAGAGCGCTCTTCGGTTTTCTTGCCGTCTCTCAAGAGTTGCTTCGCGACTTCCAACCAGACCTTCGCGCGCACTACAGCACTCGCAGATTTCGCTTCTTCTTGAGCGGCGGCGAGCATCTGTCGAGCCTGAGCCTCACTAGGGTCTGCGACCGATGCGGCCGCTCGCACCGCTCGCGTGGACGGCGTCTGGCCGCTGGCCCCGGCAACAAAGGCAGCCGCGCCCCGGGCAGAATCCGGCCAAAGGGCGCAGAGCATGAGTAGAAGGATAGCCGTGTTGTCGTGCGGCTTGGTCATGACTTGAGCGGAGATGCCTTCGCTAAATGTACGGGGCTTATAGAACACCCGCGAGTGACTTTCGTGTCCAAAATCAACGCGTCCGCCGGGTTTCGTGTGGGACCGGGCCTATGGGACCGGTCGTCGAGCGCAGCTCGACCCTGCTTACAGCTCATCCGAACCCTAGCATTTAAGATGGCTGCATGCCCGAAGAACCCGCTTCTTCAAGTCTTCCGTCGGTGAAGGTTTCCCCCCGCGGCGCCACCCGCCTGAAACACGGCCACGTCTGGGTCTACCGCTCCGACGTCGTTTCCGCCGAAGGCATCCCACCTGGCTCCCTCGTCCGCGTCACCGACCATCGCGGCAAGCCGCTCGGCTCCGCCCTCTATTCCAGTTCGTCGCAAATCGCCATCCGGATGATCTCGCCCGATCCGGTTGCCGATCTTCCCGCCCTGCTTCGCCGGCGTATCGCCGCCGCCATCGCCTATCGCGAGCCTCTGGTTATAGACACCGAGGCCTACCGCGTCATCTTCAGCGAAGCCGACTTCCTCCCCGGCCTCATCGTTGACCGTTACGGCGACATCCTCTCCCTGCAAATTCTCACCCAGGCGATGGACGCCGACCCCGTACGCCAGGCGATCATCGCCGAACTAACCTCCTGCCTGCACCCAGCGTCCATCATCGAGCGTGTTGATCCGCGCGTCCGCGAACTCGAAACTCTCCCGCCTCGCGCCTCAGGCCCCCTGCAAGGCGAAAAATCCGCGACCACCTTCACCATGAATTCCGTCCAGTTCCGCTACGACGCCCTCGAAGGCCAGAAGACGGGAGCCTTCCTCGATCAGCGCGAAAATTACGCCGCCGCCGCCCACTATGCCAAAGGAGACGCCCTCGACGTTTTCTGCTATCAGGGAGGCTTCGCTCTCCACCTGGCTGCTCGTTGCGCGCAAGTCACGGCCGTAGATAGTTCGCGGCCCGCCCTCGAAGTCGCCGAGCAGAACGCTGCACTCAACCATCAATTTCTGAACGGCAAAGAGATCGAATGGATCGAAGCCAACGCCTTCGACCTGCTCAAGGACTACTCCTCCTCCGACCGCCGCTACGACACGATCGTTCTCGATCCTCCCGCCTTCGCCAAAAGCAAACGCGAGCTCGATGCCGCCCTGCGCGGCTACAAGGAACTTAATCTTCGCGCCCTCAAGATGCTCCGCCCCGGCGGCATCCTCGTGACCTGCTCTTGCTCCTATCACCTCAGCCAGCCCAACTTCCTCGAGATGCTCGCCTCCGCCGCCCTCGACGCCCGCCGCATCCTACGCCTGATCGAAGTTCGCGGACAGGCCAAGGACCATCCAGTTCTGCTAAATGTCCCCGAAACCGCCTACCTGAAGTGCGTTATAGCGTCCGTAAGTCAATGAAAATAATAATAATCGTACTATTGACAATAATACACTCAACTTTTATGCTTCTTTTACGCTAACTGCGCGTCAAATGAAGTGATCGCAGCCCTGAGGCAGTTTCCAGAGCCGGTCGCGAATTTCTCGCACAAATCGAACCACCAATTTCTGAAGGAGGATTTAGCCATGACCGTATTAACCCGTTGGGAGCCGTTCCGTGAGTTTTCCACCCTGCAGGACCGCATCAACCGCGTGTTCCGCGATTCCTACAGCGAAGCAGGCCGGGACGAGTCCCTGACTGCTTCCAGCTTTGCCCCCGCCGTCGACGTCTACGAAGATGAGCACAAGGTCACCCTTAAGATCGAAGTGCCCGGAATTGACGAGAAAGACATCGACGTCCAAGTTGAGAACAACCTTCTCACCGTGCACGGCGAGCGCAAGATCGAGAAGGAAGAGAAAGAAGAGAACTACCGCCGCGTGGAGCGCCAGTACGGCAGCTTCACCCGCACCTTCACTCTGCCCACCACCGTGGACACCGAGGGCGTCTCGGCGACCTACGACAAAGGCGTGCTGAAGATCGCGCTGCCCAAGAAAGCCGAAGCCAAGCCGAAACAGATCAAGGTCAACGTCGGCAGCGAGAAGTCGATCGAAGCCAAAGGCCCCAGCAAAGCCGCGTAAGGTATGTGGTCGTGTGGGGCCGGGTCTCTGACCCGGTCATCGAGCGTAGCTCGATCGCGTTTAGCGGGAGGCGGCAGAAATGCCCGCCTCCCGTTTATTTTGCACCTAGATAGCTCGGTCATCCTGAGGGAAGCGAAGGACCTCTGTACTTTCGAAGCCAGCACATTGCAGAGTTCCTGTTCTTCGCCGAGAATGACAACAAGAAAGTAGAGAATCCCCATGCCGATCCGTTGGGACAAATTCACCGTTAAAGCGCAGGAAGCCGTTCAGCGCGCGAACCAGCTCGCCTCCCAGCACGGCAACCCTGAACTGCGTCCGATTCACTTGCTCGCGGCGCTGCTCGAAGACAAAGAAGGCATTGTCCCGCCCGTGCTCGAGAAAATCGGCATCGGCCCGCAGGCCGTCTTGGCCGAAGTCTACAAAGAGCTAGAAAAACTACCCAAAGTCTCGGGAGAAGCTGCCCAGGCCACGCTCTCCAACGAAGTCAACAAGCTGCTCGAGCAGGCCTTCAAAGAGGCTGCCAACTTCAAAGATGAATACGTTTCCACCGAGCACCTGCTCTTGGCGATCACCCAACTCAAGCGCGACCCCGGCCAGCAGATCCTCGCCGCCCACGGCGCTACCAACGACGCGATTTTGAAAGCGCTCGCAGTCGTCCGCGGCTCGCAAAAAGTTACCGACCAGAATCCCGAAGCCAAGTTCCAGGCCCTGGACAAATACGCCCGGGACCTCACCGAGCAGGCGCGCCGCGGCAAGCTCGATCCCGTCATTGGACGTGACGAAGAAATCCGCCGTGTGGTCCAGGTCCTCTCGCGCCGCACCAAGAATAATCCCGTGCTCATCGGCGAGCCCGGTGTCGGCAAGACTGCCATCGTCGAAGGCCTCGCCCAACGCATCATTTCCGGCGACGTGCCCGAGGCTCTGAAGAACAAGCGCGTAGTGGCGCTCGACCTCGGGGCGATGCTAGCCGGAGCGAAGTATCGCGGCGAGTTCGAAGACCGCCTCAAAGCTGTCCTCAAGGAAATCGAAGACTCGCAGGGCCAGATCATTCTCTTCATCGACGAGTTGCACACGCTGGTCGGCGCCGGAGCGGCGGAAGGCGCCATCGACGCTTCCAACATGCTGAAGCCCGCGCTGGCACGCGGAGAGCTGCGTGCCGTCGGCGCCACCACGCTGAACGAATACCGCAAGTACATCGAAAAAGACACGGCCCTCGAGCGCCGCTTCCAGATCGTCTTTGTCGGCGAGCCCAACGTCGAAGACACCATCGCGATCCTTCGCGGCCTGAAAGAGAAGTACGAAGTGCATCACGGAGTCCGCATCAAAGACTCGGCCATCGTCGCCGCAGCCACGCTTTCGCACCGCTACATCAGCGACCGCTTTTTGCCCGACAAGGCCATCGATCTGATCGACGAAGCGGCGTCTTCGCTGCGCATTCAGATCGATTCGCTGCCCACTGACATCGATCAACTGGACCGCAAAGCCACGCAGCTCGAAATCGAGAAGCAGGCTTTGAAGAAAGAAGACGACCTGAACTCGCGCGAGCGGCTGGCGATCATCGAAAAGGAACTCGCCGAGATTCGCGAGAAATCCAACACGCTCAAGGCCAACTGGAAGAAGGAAAAAGATCTCATCGCCCGCGTTCGCGCCCTGAAGGAGCAAATCGAAAAGCTGAAGGCCGAAGAGCAAGCCGAGTTGCGCAAGGGCAACAACGAGCGCGTAGCCGAGATTCGCTACGGACTCATTCCGCAAGCGGAGCAGGAACTGGCGAAGCTCAGCAAACAGATGGAGAACCAAGGCGGCAAGCGCATGCTCAAGGAAGAAGTCGACGAAGAAGATGTCGCGCGTATCGTCTCCAAGTGGACCGGAATCCCGGTCTCGAAGATGCTCGAAGGCGAAGTCAAGAAGTTGGTCACGATGGAAGAACGTCTACGCCAGCGCGTCGTCGGCCAGGACCCAGCGCTGGAACGTGTTGCGAATGCGATTCGCCGTTCGCGCGCCGGACTTAGCGATCCCAAGCGTCCTATCGGCTCGTTTATCTTTCTAGGTCCAACAGGAGTCGGCAAAACCGAACTCGCGCGCGCCCTCGCCGAATTCCTGTTCGATGACGAACACGCCCTGTTGCGCATCGACATGTCCGAGTACATGGAGAAGCACTCGGTCGCTCGCCTGATCGGCGCGCCTCCGGGCTATGTGGGTTATGAAGAAGGCGGGCAGCTCACCGAGCAGGTTCGCCGCCGACCGTATGCGGTAGTACTTTTCGACGAAATCGAAAAAGCGCATCCCGACGTGTTCAACGTGCTCTTGCAGATGATGGACGACGGACGCCTGACCGACGGCAAAGGTCGCGTCGTCGATTTCAAGAACACGATCATCATCATGACCTCGAACATCGGCTCCAGCTATTTGCAGTCGGACCATGTGCGCACGCCGGAAGAGTTTGAAAAGGCAAGCGAGCAGGTCCTGAGCCTGCTGCACACGCATTTCAAGCCCGAGTTCCTGAACCGCGTCGACGACATCATCGTCTTCGGCCCGCTGGGGAAAGAGCAGTTGGTCAAGATCATCGAGCTGCGCCTGGAAGACGTTCGCCGCCTGCTCGCCGATCGCAAGATCTCGCTCGAGCTGACGGACAGCGCGAAGGAACTCCTCTTCACGCAAGGCTACGACCCGAATTTCGGCGCGCGCCCGCTGAAGCGCTCGATCCAGAAGCTGGTGCAGGATCCGCTCGCACTCAAGATCCTCGACGGCGAGATCCTTCACGGCGATCACATCATCGTCGACGCCGACAAGAAAGCGGGTAAGATGACGTTCGAAGTCAGCCCGCGCGTCGGCGAGAAGAAACCAGCGAAGGCCAAGCAGTAACCCTTGCGCGCCGGTGGCATTCGAGTATCATGTTCTCCGGCGCGCGAGGCGCCGCTCATGACCCGAACCTTCTCGTCTCTCACAGCCGTCATTCTGATTTCACTCGTCCAACTTTCTTTTGCTCAAGCTCCCATGAAATGGAAAATTCACGACCTCAATCGCCCATTACCGCCGATCGTCGATCCTGGAACGGCGAGCACGCACGAAACGCCGGGGCGCGCTCCGTCGGATGCGACGGTGCTCTTTGACGGCAAAGATCTGTCGCGTTGGGTCGACACTGACGGCAAGCCCGCACGATGGAAAGTCGAAAGCGGCTACATGGAAGTAGTAGCCAAGACCGGCAACATTTCCACGCGCGATGCCTTCGGAGATTGCCAGCTGCACGTGGAGTTCGTCGAGCCTTCACCGGGCAAGGGAGAAAGCCAGGAACGCGGCAACAGCGGCGTCTTTCTGATGAGCTTGTATGAGATTCAAGTGCTCGACTCGTACGAGAACAAGACTTACGCCGACGGGCAGGCTGCCGCTGTTTACGGACAATACCCGCCGCTGGTGAATGCTTCGCGTCCTCCAGGGCAGTGGCAGACTTATGACATCGTCTTTCACGGCCCGCGATTTAGCGGTAAGAAGGTCATTCGTCCGGCGCGCGTGACCGTTCTGCATAACGGAGTGCTCGTACAGGACAACGTGGAACTCACAGGACCCACCGCGCACGGCGAGCGTCCTCCGTACAAGCCGGGACCTGACAAGCTTCCATTGCAGTTGCAGGATCATGGCAATCCCGTGCGTTACCGCAATATCTGGATTCGCGAGCTGCACGAAGAATAAACCGAGCCACAGATCACACGGATTCTCGCGGATAAACCAGAAACCTAAAAGTTGATCCGTGAGAATCCGTGAAGATCCGTGGCTAAGTTTGTTGTCGTTTGGCGGCGAAACGCATCAACCACTGCTGGCGCTGGCGCGAGATACCAGCCAACCGCAACGCGCAACGCAATCTGCAGTCCGTACCACAATATCGGCACGCCTAACTCGGCCGTCAAGATCTTCGGGACGAGCGACGCAACGGCAATCACAATCATCAGCATCGCGGCCCAGCGCGCCCCACTGTGCAGGCGGAACAGTCCCCAACCGACGAGCGCATAACCGGCGCCGACGAGCATCGCCATGTTCGGTCCAGAGAGTTCCAGCCCATACATAAGCTGCGCTCCGCTCATCAGCGAGATCGCTTCGGGCGTGCGCAACTTCACCACGCCGATCGTCCACACATAGATCGCGGCCAGCGGGAAGAGAACGGAAATCACGGTAATTCCTGTGGGCCGCTGCCTAGGGAAGAGACTAGCAAAACAAAGCCAGGAGGTTGACTTATGCCAAGTCGAAGAGCAATATTTCGGATTCGTCGGTGCCTTTGATGCTCAGCTTGTTCTCGTCGCTGATCGCCGCGCCGTCGCCCTGACTCAGTTTCTTTCCGTTGAGTTCGACTGCGCCGCGTGCGACTTGCAGCCAGCCGTGACGTCCGGCAGTGAACTCGTGCGCGACTTCTTCGCCGGGCTTGAGCAGCGAGACGTAGAGCTTCGCGTCCTGGTTAATCTTCACCGAAGCATTGCTGGCGTCGCGCGACGCGATCAGCCGCAGAATACCTCGCTTCTCCGCCTCGGGAAACGACTTCTGCTCGTAGCTCGGCGGCAGCGCGGCTTTCTCCGGTTGAATCCAGATCTGCAACAGATGTACTGCATCGGTCGTCGACGGATTGAACTCGCTGTGGCGAATGCCGCTACCTGCGGTCATGCGCTGGCCATCACCTGGCAAAATCACCGAGCCGGTTCCCAAACTGTCTTTGTGCTCGAGTTTGCCTTGGAGAACATAGGTGATAATTTCCATATCGCGATGCGGGTGCGTTGGGAAGCCCGTGCTGGGCGCGACCCAGTCTTCGTTGATAACGCGCAGCGAGCGGAATCCCATCCACTTCGGATCCCAATAATCACCGAAGCTAAAGGTGTGATGGGTTTTGAGCCAGCCGTGGTTTCCCCCTCCACGTTCCTGGCTGGGACGAATCTGAATCATGGCATTTCTCCGTTCTTGGTCCACTTCTGAGTAATAGTCAACTGATAAACATTAGATGCTGCGAGGATGCGGAAAGGTCCAAGCGAGCGGCAGGGGGAATTGCGACGGCAGTTCGTGCAGAGATCATTCGCCACGGAGGAACCCATTTCTTGTCTTGTTCTCTCTGGGACTCCAGTACCCCGGGTGAGGTGTGGCACACTAGCTTTATGCACCGGCTCACGCTTGGAGATTTCGAACTCAGCGTTTTTTCGGACGGGACTTACCCGCTCGATGGCGGCGCGTTTTTTGGCGTCGTGCCTAAAGTGATGTGGTCGCGCAAGGTCGCGGCCGACGACAAGAATTACGTCGTGGCCGGACTCAACACGCTGGTCATCCGCACCGGCAAGCAGACTGTGCTGGTCGAAACCGGAATGGGCAACAAGCTCTCGGATCGCATGGTCAAATTTTACGGGCAGCCGGCTCGGTTGCTCGACCATCTCGCGGCCGGGGGCGTTGCGCCTGAAGACGTCGACATCGTCATCAACTCGCACCTGCATTTTGATCATTGCGGATGGAACACCGTGCGCGGCGCACATGGCAAGTTCGTAGCGACGTTTCCGCGCGCGAAATATTATGCACCGGAGGGGGAATGGCAATATGCGCGGCATCCCAGCGAGCGCGACTCTGTCAGCTTCATCTCGGAGAACTATGACCCGCTGGTCGAGAGCGGGCAGATGACGCTGCTCAAAGGCGGCGAGGAAATTGTTCCGGGAATTTCGGTGAGAACGTTTCCCGGGCACACCGCGCACATGCAGGCTGTGATCGTGCGGAGTCAGGGGAAGACAGCCTGCTATATTTCCGACCTGATGCCCACGACGGCGCACATCGACCTGACGTGGGGCATGGGCTTCGACCTGTATCCCCTGCAAACGATTGAGAGCAAGAAGCAGTATTATGCTCAGGCAATCCCCGAGAAGTGGCTGACGGTTTTCACGCACGAGCCCAAGGTGCCGTGGGCGTATGTGGAGAAGGACGAGTTGGGAAAGATGGTAGCGAAGGGAGTGTGAATCGAAATGTCCCAGAAGAACGTTGCTAAGCTTTGTCGAATGTTCGTGGCTCAATTCTGGTGCATCGCGTGCCTGATGCTCGCACTGTGTTGCGCGGCACAAGGCCAGCAGGGCAAGGGCGCGCCCGCCAAGACATCTTTGACGGGCCGCTACGACGGCACCGCAAAGAACAAAGCGGAAGAGGTCCTCACGGTGAGCATCGATCTGACCGAAAAGGAAGGCGCGCTCTCCGGCACGATCAATTCGTCGCATGGAGATTTTCCCATCACCGGCGGTTCCCGCCAAGGGGAAACGGTCACGATTGAGTTTGATGCCGGCGGGCCGGGCACCATTTCTGCTCGCATCGCGGACGACAGGTTAGTCGGAACGTGGAGCGCTGGACAGGATGGCGGACCGGTGGACGTTAAGAAAGTTGCAGCGCCGGAGGGTGGGGCGAAGGGCAAGTCGTAAAGCCAACTCGGGAAGCCACCCAGTCTTTCACAGCACATACTGAGAACGCTTATTTGCCGGGCCCAGCGGCTAGAGCCGAGTTAGACGTTGCGGGTTTTCGGCACGACTGAAGTCGTGCCCTCCCCGGTTGTGCCGACATTCGCTCGCGGGGCACTATGCTGGCTTTTGCGGGCAGGGTGCCCGCGCCACATCATGGAAAACTGCCATATTGTTCCCCGCGCGGTGGAATGCTCCAAGCTTGGCTTGGGCCGGGCTTTCGGGCCTGGTTGGGGCTCTCTGGGGTTACCCCAGGGGAACTTGAGTGGCTGGGCTTTTCGTCGCGTGAGCGTCTCTGCGCGTCCGGCGCAGGCTTGCTCACGCAGGGTCAGACTCGTTGGAGCATTCTGCCGTGGTCAATCATGCAGGACTCTTTTCTTCTCGGGGCGCTGGCCCAAGCTCTTCTCGCCGGCGAACCGAGGGTTGAACTCCTCGTCTATCGTTGCAGCCGCACGCTGGGCAAATCATGGCGCTGGACCGGGACGCTCGCGGAACGCTATCTAAGAACTTTTGGGACCGGGACGCGTCCTCGGCACCGGGATGTGGTGAGGTTTCTGCGGGACGACGCGGGCTTTCAGCGCGCGCGGTCGAACTATTCCGACGAATTGCTGGTGAGCGAGTTGTTGACGGCGCCGCAGCAGATGCAGCCCCCCGCGGCAGCCGGGGCGTGGGACATTCCTGCGATCGACTCTCTGGGAGACTTGGCCAAATGGCTGGGGCTCGATCCGGGCGAGTTGCGCTGGTTCGCAGACTTGAAGGCGCTGGGCTACCAGAAAACTGGCGAGCAGTTCCGGCACTATCACTACCGGATCCTTGCGAAACGGTTCGGCAGCCTTCGATTGATTGAGGCGCCGAAGCCGCGGCTGAAGGAGCTGCAGCGGCAGGTTCTGCTGTGGATTCTGGAGAAGATTTCCCCGCATCCAGCGGTGCACGGGTTCGTGAAGGGGCGGTCGATCAAGACTTTTGTCGCGCCGCAGGTGGGTCAGCGGGTTGTCTTGCGGATGGATCTGCGGGATTTTTTTCCCACGTTTGGCGGGGTGCGGATTCAGAATTTGTATCGAACTGTAGGATATCCCGAAGCGGTGGCCGATCTTTTGGGCGGGATTTGCACGAACGTAACGCCGCGCGACGTCTGGAATGGAATCGGGGCGGATTTCGGTCCGGCATACGTGGGCGAGGCGAGGCGCTTGCATGTGCGGCCTCATCTGCCGCAGGGCGCGCCTACCTCGCCGGCACTGGCGAACATTTCTTGCTATCGGTTGGATTGCCGGTTGAGCGCGCTTGCTGAATCTGCGAGTGCGAGTTACACGCGGTATGCCGACGATCTGGCGTTTTCCGGAGGCGAGGAGTTTGAGAAAGGTGTGGAGCGCTTCGGGTTGCACGTCGCGGCTGTTTTGCTCGAAGAAGGCTTCCGAGTGAATCACCGCAAGACTCGGGTCATGCGACAAGGAGTGCGGCAGCACCTAGCCGGCCTCGTGACCAACCAGCGTCCGAACATTGTGCGCCGCGATTTCGATCGGCTGAAGGCGGTGCTGACGAACTGCGTTCGCATGGGGCCGGAGAGTCAGAATCGCGAAGAACGGCAGCGCTTTCGCTCGCACCTTGAGGGACGGGTAGCGTTTGTGGAGATGATTAGCACTGGAAAGGGAAGGCGGCTGCGAGCGATATTCGAGCGGATTCGATGGCCGGAGTAGGTTTCTAGCTACTGCGTAAGGGAATTGCGACGGCCACGTCGCGGCCGGGAGCGCCCGCGCCACATAACCTGGCTTCGAAGAATTCTTCTACGCGCGCCAGGATTTCCGGTGCGCTCTTCGATTCGTAGATCGCCTTGCGCAGGCCTGCGCCTCCGGGTACGCCGTGGGTGAACCAAGAGGCGAACTGCTTCATCTTGCCGACGGCGTCGGGGAGTTCTTCTTCGATCAGCATCTGGAAGTAGGTGCGGATCATCTGGTAGCGGTCGGCTTCCGAGGGGTGATCGTAGGGCAGTGAGTTTGTGGGACCGGGTATTTGACCCGGTCGGGCCGGGCGAAGCCCGGCTGGGTCAATGCCGATTGAAGCTTCCGTATTCTGGTCAGAGCAAGCAGCCGAGCTTTGCTCGGCCTGGCCGGGTCTGAGACCCGGCCCCCCACGAGCAAGTTCACAGTACTGTTCGATCTGGCGGAAGATCCAGGGGTTCGACGGCGCCGAGCGGCCGATCATGACCGCGTCGCAGCCGGTTTGCGTGACCATGGCGCAGGCGTCTTCGGGGCTACGAATGTCGCCGTTGCCGATTACGGGAATCTTGACCGCGTCTTTGATGGCGGCGATCCATTCCCAGCGGGCGTTACCGCTATAACCCATCTCGCGGGTGCGGGCGTGCAGCGCTACCGCTGCCAAGCCGCAATTTTCCGCCATGCGGGCCAGTTCCACGCAGACGATTTCTTCGTCGTTCCATCCGGCGCGGAATTTTACGGTGAAGGGAATCTTCACGGTGGCTCGGACGGCCTCGAAAATCTTTCCGATGGCCGGGAGGTCGCGCAGCAGGCCGGACCCTCCGTTGCACTTGACGACCTTTTTCGCGGGGCAGCCTAGATTCAAATCCACCAGGTCGAAGCCCAGGCCTTCGACCATGCGGGCGGCCTCGGCCATCACCTGCGGAGCGCTGCCGAAGAGCTGCGCCGAGATGGGGTGCTCATCTTCGTAGAAATGGAGATAGCGCTTGGCCTTCTGATCTTTTTTGCGGAGCACGCCGTCGGCCGAGGTGAACTCGGTCATGATGAGGCCGCATCCGCCGAGGTTGCGGATGAAGCGGCGGAAGACGGTGTCGGTGACGCCTGCCATGGGGGCCAGGACGGTTGCGGGGGAAATGGTGACGGTTCCGATGGTGAGCGCGGCTGGCACCGGCTTCAAGGACCCAGGCTTGCTTACCGGTAATGCCGGCAGTTCGCGGGCGGGGGCGCCCGCGTCACATTCGTCCGCCCCACACGTGCCGGTCGAGTTGTCCCAGAACTTCTTCACCGTCTTAATTCTACCTGCGCCCCAAAACGAAGCCCCCGCCGGAGCGAGGGCTCGATTTCTCGATTGATCCGCGCGAATCCGCGTGATCCGTGGCGAAAGAAGTTACTTCTTCGCCGGTTCGGCCTTGGCGTACTTGCGGCGGAAGCGCTCGACGCGGCCAGCGGTGTCCATCAGCTTCTGCTTGCCGGTAAAGAACGGATGGCAATTCGAGCAAATTTCTACGCCGATGTCGCCCTTATGGGTCGAGCGGGTCATAAAGGTGTTGCCGCACGCGCAATGCACGCGCACTTCGTTGTATGCGGGATGAATAGCTGCTTTCATGTTAATTCCGTCCTCGATTCGAATATTAGATTCTACCGGATATCCACAGGATTCGGCAATCCTGAAGAGCTTTCCTGAAGAGCTTTCAGCCGTCAGCTGTCAGCTCTCAGCAAAGACTATCGAATCAAGCGCTTCCCAAGCTGAAAGCTGATGGCGGAGAGCTGACCGCTTTCCTCAGAATCGAAACAAATAGCTGACTTTCACGAAGAGCTGGCGGCTGTCGTTGATGTAGCCCTTCGGTGTTTGGAATACGCCGACGCCCGGAACCACGTCCAGGTTCTGCAAGTCGCTGTTGTAGCCGACGTAGATCGCGGTGCCGGGATGCACGAGGTAGGTGACTAAGAAGTCGGCGTTGAACTCCTTTTGGGTGGGCAGGGAAGTGTAAGGAGACCCAACGCCCGGGGTGCCCGCCAGCAGCGCGTTATATTGCAGGATCACCCGCACCGAAAGCTGCGGCGTGAATTGCCAGTTCCACTTGCTGCGGAGAATGTGATCGTTAAAGATGCCGCGGCCAGCGCCGGGAAACTGCGACTGCTCGAAAAGATAGGCGGCGTTCGTCGTACGCAGGCGTTCGAACAGGTAAGTGTTTTCGATCTTCAGCGGCTTGGTCGGCCGAAGGATCACGCTGGCTGAGGCAGTATCTTCTCGCGCCAGAAATGGCTGGTTGTAGGGCGTGAGCGCGGCGGGAGGCACGTCTGGTACGGCGCCGATATTCACGCCGTCGCCCCAGTAATACTGCGCACCGAGCGTAGCCTTCTTGAAGTAGCCGGTCTGGAACGTGACTCCGCTGGTGTGCTGGTGATAGTCCTGATTGCCCAGGGTCGTCGGGGCGCAGTACACGGTATACCCGTAGAAACAGAAATCCTGCGGCCGCAACCGCTCCCTTGTTTCCTCGTAGGGCCTCAGATAGATGAACGTCTGTCCTCGTCCTTGAACCGCGAGGTAGGGAGCGTAGTCGGTGTCGAGGCGCAATCCCGTGTGGTCAAAATCGTAGCGCACGTTGAGGGACGGCCCCCAACTCAAGATCCAGCCTTTCTTGGGACGAAAGCGGTAACGCACGTCCTGCTGGGTCTCGCGGATGTCGACGCGGTTGACGAATCCGGGAATGGTCACGAACCCCGGAGTGATGTCGTTGTACGTTCCCTCGTATCCGAAGTGCAGGCCTTCGCGGTGTACATCAAGTTTCTCGGCGGGGCCCGCGTAGTAGTCGCCATTGCCCACGTTGCCCGAACTGAAAGGGTAAAGGTTGGCTTCGCAGTTCAGGTTCAGGTAGCTCGAAGTGGCGACGGCCTGACCCTCGAGCGTCCAGGTCGGGCTGAGGTCCAGGTGAGTGTCGACGCCGCCGATGCGATTGAATTCGCCGGTCGCGGGACACTCCCAGTCGGTGTAGATGGCGCCGACGCTGGATTGGCGGAAGATATCGCGGCTCACGCGAGCGATGGTGAAGTAGGAACGAATGCCGGAGTATGGGCTGTAGTTGGGCACGGCCAGGCCGGGGCTGCGGTCGTCGGCCGCCAGCAGGCCAACCGAGTACGGTCCATCCTTTCCCGTCAGGCGGATTCCGGCCGAGGGATCGCCGATGCTGCGCGTGAACAACAAGTCCATCGGGGTGCGGAAGAAGTCTTCGTTCTCCAAGAAGAACGGACGTTTTTCCGGGAAGTACACGGCGTAGCGCTGGTTGACGGTGATCTGGGGGTCCTCGGACTCAATCTGGCTGAAATCCGGGTTCGCCGTCAGATCGACGACGAAGTGATCGTGGATGACGAACTTTGCGTCCACGCCCGTCTGGCCCTGCGCGTAGGCATGCTGAAAATACGGATTGGTGGGATCGGTGGTGTCGAGCGCGCGGAACCCGCGCATCAGGCCGTACGGGATCAGTTCGATGCTGTGGCCGGGAGAGATTCCTTCCAGCCCGTACAGGGTCGCGGCCTGACCGAGCCGGCCCTGGATCCTTAGAGAAATATGCGGCCAGAAGGTATCTTCATTTTTGCGATGGATGCCGCGATACAGAATGATTCCCCAAATCTGCTGCTTCGTCGAGGGAAAACGCAGGCTCTTGAACGGGATTGCCATCCAAACGACGAAACCCCGGTTCGTGACCTTGCCGCGCGAATTCCACACCGTGTCAAAGGAGGTATCGAAGTTTCCGTTCACTTCGGCGCGGGAGGCTTCGGTCCAGATGGCGTCCCATTGCACGCCGAGCGGCGTGGTTTGAAAGGCGTAGGCACGTCGCCGGTCGTGAAACGTGTCGAGCATGATCTCGACCTGGTCGTCGTCGTGGATGTCTTCGCGGCGTGACATACGGGCGCGCACTTGCCGGGGATCGTCGAAGCAGACGAAGACTACATAGAGGTTCTTCTGGTCGTAGCCCAAGTAAGCTTCGGTAGGCTCAGAGACACTTTCTCCGTCATGCGGATTGCGCTGGGTGAAGCCGGTGACCTTTGCCATTTGAAGAGCGATCTCTCCCTGCGGTCGCATGCTGAAGAAATCTTCCAGCGCGGGCGGCCGCTGCAGGCGCGGGATCGTCAGGGCCGGCGGCCCTAACGCGGGCGCTGCTGGAGAGGCTTGGGTGGGAGCAGCCGGAGTTTGCGGCTGGACGGTGTTTTGCGAGGTGCTCGTTTGCGAGGCGCTACTTTGTGACGCGACCAGGGGACAGGCCGTCATCGCGGCCAGCACCAGCGCCGCCACAGTCAGAACCTTCCGCCGTGCCTCGAGTAGAAGACCCAGACCCCGCTCCAACCGAAAGCCGCCCTCGACTTGCATCCGTACCCAGCAACAGGGAATCGAGCAAGATACACCAAGAGCACACAGACCAGACAGGAAAACAATGTTTGTGAGGTTTACCGAACAGGGTACCCCTTGGGCATCCCAAGAGGGGCACGGGTTCCGGGTCCTGCATTCCTGGTTTCAGCTAGAACAACGAACTCTGCCTCCGGCTCGGCGTGATCTTGAAATACTCGTACGCCAACTGCGTGGCGACGCGGCCGCGGGGGGTGCGGTTGAGGAACCCAGCCTGCATTAAGAAAGGCTCGTAGATCTCTTCGATGGCATCGGGTTCTTCGGCCAGCACTGCAGCCAGCGTGTTCACGCCCACCGGACCGCCCTCATATTTCTCGATGATGGTCAGCAGCAGGCGCCGGTCGACTTCATCGAATCCATATTGATCCACTTCCAGCATCTCGAGCGCGGCTTTCGCCGTGGGCTCATCAATCTTGCCGGCGCCGCGCACTTGCGCGTAGTCCCGCACGCGCCGCAGCAGCCGATTCGCAATTCTCGGTGTGCCGCGGGACCGGCCGGCGATTTCTTCTGCGCCCGCGTCATCGACCGCAACACCGAGGATCTCCGCGGACCGCTCCACAATCACTTTCAAATCCTTGGGAGTATAAAACTCGAGCCGCAGGACGATGCCGAAGCGCGAGCGCAGTGGCGCCGAAATCAGTCCGGCCCGGGTGGTGGCGCCCACAAAGGTGAACGGCTTCACTTCCAGCGTATGCGTACGCGCTGACGGACCCTGCCCGATGATGATGTCGAGTTTGTAATCTTCCAGCGCGGAATACAGCAGCTCTTCCAGCACGGGCTGCAGGCGGTGAATCTCGTCGATGAACAACACCTGCTTGTCCTGCATGTTGGTGATGATCGCGGTCAGGTCGCCCTTGATCTGCATCAGCGGTGCCGCCGTCGGCTGAAAGTGCACGCCCAGTTCGTTGGCAATGATGTTGGCCAGCGTGGTTTTGCCCAGCCCCGGTGGACCGTAGAGCAGCACGTGGTCCATGGCCTCGCCGCGCGAGCGCGCTGCCTCAATCGCCACAGCCAGATTTTCTTTGACCTTGTTCTGCCCGATAAACTCCGCCAGCCGCTGCGGCCGGAGCTTTAGCTCAAACGAGGAATCGTCCTCGACCGGCGCCGCGGAGACCAGGCGGTCCGTAACTTTGGGATTGCCGGGAGAAAGCACGATAGGGCGATAGTAAAAGGAAAAGCCGCGCACCGCAATTGTGGGTTTCTGGGCACTGGTAGGCCGGTGCGGCCAGCTTTCTTCGGGTTATTCAGCCTGTGTCCGCAACCTATGCCTGCAGACCGGGATGGAGAATCGACCAGCAAAGAACAAGGTGCGCTATTAAATCGTTTCTTTTGGAGCGGTTCGCCGTATAATCGACCCTCACCCTTGGGCCACAACCGTGCTAGCAGCGTGGAATTCGAATTAGCATTCAGCAACTACACTCGAGGAGTTGGGTTTAAGCCATGAACGCGGAGGCTACTTGGAAGACTCATCTGTCGGGATTCTTGTGGTTGATGATTTCGAACCGTTCCGGCGATTCGTCTGTTCGACGTTGGGAAAAAACCCGGAATTGCGGGTGATCGGCGAGGCCTCAGACGGACTCGAGGCGGTCCAGAAAGCCGAAGAACTGCAACCGGACTTGATTGTGCTCGATATCGGACTCCCAAGTCTAAGCGGAATCGAAGCCGCTCGCCGAATTCGCGAACTCTCTCCCCAATCGAAAATCGTCTTCTTGAGTCAGGAATCTTCCGCCGAGGTGGTGCAAGAAGCTCTCGGCCTGGGGGGACAGGGCTACTTGGTCAAGACGCATGCTGCAAGCGAGCTGTTAGCTGCTGTGGAAGCAGTTCGTCAGGGCGGGCAGTTTATCAGTAAGGGATTGTCGGGGCGCGATTATCCCGAGGCTGCTGATATTCAAACGCCCGACCTTAGGCGCAATGAAGCTCTTCCCTCGCTGGTACCGAGAAAGTCGGGGGGCACTCGCAGCCACGAGGTTGAATTCTATTCTGGTGATGCCGCTCTTGTGGTTGGTTTTAGCGATTTTATCCGATCGGCTCTCCGGGCCGGGAACGCGGTCATCGTCGTCTCGACCCAGTCCCATCGTGAGAGTCTTGTTCAGAGATTGCAGGAACACGGCGTGGATATTGTTGCCGCCAGCGAACAGGGGCGCTATCTTGCGTTCGATGCCGCCGACATTCTTTCGACCTTTATGCGGAATGATTTGCCCGACCCAGTGCGATTTCGCACCGTCGTGGGTGATCTGATTGCGGCAGCAGCTCGGGGGGCAGCGGGGCCACCGTCGCGGGTTGCGATTTGCGGGGAGTGCGCGTCCATCTTGTGGGCGCAAGGTAAGGCGGATGCGGCGGTTCAGGTGGAGCAACTCTGCAACCAGCTAACCAAGCAATACGAAATCGATATTCTTTGCGGACTATCTTTGAGTAACTTTCACCGCGAGGAAGATAGGCAAATCTTCCAGAAGATTTGCAGTGCATGTTGACCATGTTCCACTTGGGGAAGGGAAGACTCTTACCCGGTGGCTCGCAGGGAATCGCTTCCCGAACTGAGAGGAATGCGAGCGTGGATCGTAGTACCACGCTGGGGCTGCGACTCGATTGAGAATGTTCCGTTCAGCAGTTTTAGCCGCTCCTCCATGCTAATGAGTCCCAGCCCTCCACCACCCTTGGCGGCTTCGCGGTCAAAGCCTGCGCCGGAATCCCTAATCGTGAGATGAATCTCATCCAACTCTCCCCAGAACCGCACTTCGAACTGCCGCACGCCACTGTGTTTCACCGAATTGTGCAGGGCCTCTTGCAGTACTCGGAAGAAGCAAAAAGACATCTCCCGCGACAAAGGGATTGGCAGATCGTGGGCTCGGAAGTCCACCTCCACTTTCTGCTTTGTGCCGAAGGCTTGGCACAAGCCTCTCATGGCCGCGACTATGCCCATATGTTCCAGTCTTGCCGAGTGCAGCTCGTGCGACAGAGTTTGAATATCGGTGGCTAGATCGATGGCCCACTTCCGGACTTCGCCCACGCGGCTGCGGACTTCAGGTAAATTAGGAGCGTCTTGCTGGATTTGTTCTAACTCGACGGCCAACAGTGCGAGACGCTGACCGATGTCGTCGTGAAGCTCTCTGGCGATCCGGGTGCGCTCCTGCTCCTGTGCCTCAATCAACCTGCGGCTCGCGTTTGCAAGAGCCGCTTCAGACTGCTTGCGGTCTGTTATGTCCGTCACCATTCCTATCATCCGCAGCAGCTTTCCTTGCCCGTCAAAGAAGCCTCTTGCGCTTTTCTCCAACCAAATCACCGAACCATCCGGACGCAACACGCGATAGCCGATCTGCGTAGTCGGGTTCTGCGGAGTAAGCTGGAGGACCGAACCGACGAACAATGCGCGGTCTTCAGGATGAATGCTGGCCAGCAATTGCTGACGAGTAAGGTCTTTCGCCCCATCGCTGTAACCAAGGACATTTGCGTATTCCACGGATCGAAAGACCTTGTCAGTTGAAACGTCCCACTCGTACGCATACATCTTTCCGGCCTGGACTGCCAAACGAAGCCGCTGCTCGCTTTCCCGCAGCGCCTCTTCTGTCTGCCTCCGTTCCGTGACGTTCTCCACAAAGGCAAAAACCAGCGGGGATCCTCCATCGCCGTTCTTCCAGAGAGAGACATTCAGACGTCCCCAAAGCTGAGCGCCATCTTTTCGCACGTAGCGTTTTTCCAGCGAGTACTGATCGACGGCACCCGCGCGGAGCTGTTGAAAGAGAGCCCAATCGTCCTCGGAATCTTCGGGATTAGCAAATTCGGAACAACTCATGCCGCACAGTTCGTTCTCGTCGTATCCCAGCATGGAGCAGAGTGCCGGGTTGGCAAGCAGCACCTTCCCGTTGAGATCCTCCACTGCGATTCCCAGTGACGCCTGCTCAAAAAGATAGCGGAAAAGGTGTGTGGCCTGTGCCGGCAACTGCGATGACATAGAAACTCCAGAAGATCAAAGCTTTCTCACCGGACACCCTAGCATTTTCGGGAGCGAAAGTGAACCGAGTGGAAAATGGGGTGGACGATAAGGTCGCAGATAGACCGGAAGGCTGTTCGGTCGGTGTGCGCCCTTCAGAAGCAAAACGACGCGCGAAGACGGCCGGCCACGGCCTGGAAAGCCGGAATTCACGGAATCTTAATCCCAGGGTCACCGCACTGTAACAAATTCCCGCTAGGGTCTCTGGTTGACCCGGCTGGATCTCAAACCTGGCACGATTTGAAAGTGTCTGCACCCCTGATTTCCAAGCCCAAGGGCATTCCTTACCTCGACCACGTTTTCGTCATCCATGAGTCTCCGGTGTGGCACAAGGGCCACTCCGCGATTATCGTGGTATGGGATGAGAACGACTACGCCGTCCAACCGATCATCAACCAGGTCGTGACCATCGTGGACACAAACTATGGCTTCCACGAGATCACGAGCGGGCAGTTTTACACCCACTTCTCACTGCTGCGCTCAATCGAGGGCGGCTTCAGTTTGCCCTGTCTCAACCACGCCTGCGACGCCAGCACCAATACGATGACCGACCTGTTCGGCGAGCCGTGAGCTGAAGGTTCACTGAGAAATACTGCATCGGGGCCAGTCCTTAAGGGACCGGCCCCGATTTCTTGGGCCCTCACTTCTTCGCCTCTTCGTTTCATCCCCGCCCAAGAACCTCCATGCGATTCTTTCGTGGGCTCGACGAGCTGCAGCGGCGCATCCAGCTCGAGGCGGTCGCGTTCAGCTTCCTGGCCACGTGCCTGATCACGCTCACCTGGGCATTTCAGCAGAACGCGGGATTACCCCGCTTTGACGTGAGCTGGGCCGCACCTCTGCTGATCATGCTGGGGAGTCTTGGCCGGGCCGTCGCCAAGCGGAGGTACGAGTGAAAAACAGCGTGCGCGATCTGCGCGGCCAGTTCAACTGGACTCAGGCCGACCTCGCCGAAAAGCTCGGCGTCTCGCGGCAGACGGTGAACGCCATCGAAACGGAAAAATATGATCCCAGCCTGCCCCTGGCGTTCAAGATTGCGAAGATATTCCGCAAGCCGGTGGAGGAGATTTTCAAGGCGTAGACTTATGTGGCGCGGGCGCACCCGCCTGCGAACGCCCGAGTGGAAATGGGTCGAGCGAACCTCGACATCGCCTACTTCGGATACCACTCCAGCACCCGCACCTCAATCCCAGTCCCTTCCAATCCTTTTTGAAACACAGCGAGATCGGAGCCGCGGTAGTGGTACGGGATCACAATCTTTGGATGGAAAGCTTTGACCGCGGCGGCGGCCTCTTCGGGCGGCATGGTGTACGGCAGATTCATGCACACGAACGCCACGTCGATGTTCTTGAGCGCCCGCATCTCCGGGACGCCTTCGGTGTCGCCGGAGAAATAGAACCGCTTACCGCCGTAGGTGAGGACGTATCCGTTGCCGCGTCCCTTGTCGTGAAAAAGTTTCCCGGAAGCGGGGCCGCGTTTCAGGTTGTAGGCGGGGATCGCCTCCATGGTCCAGCCCTGCCAGGCTTTCGTTTCACCGTTGGCGATGGGCTTGCCGCTGGTCACAGTCTGGACGACTGCTGGCGCGGCGAAAATCTCCGTGTCGGCCTTGCTGATGTCCTTAATCGAATCGGGGTCCATATGGTCCCCATGAATGTCGGTAATCAAAATGAGGTCGGCCTTGGGAAGTCCGGTGAACTTTGCGGGCTTGGCGGGATCAAGATAGATCGTCTTCCCGCCCGCCTCAATTAGCGTGCTGGCGTGGTAGAGCGGAGTGATCTTGACTGGACCGGCCGAGGTTTGAAAGACCTGTGGCTCGGCGGCTGCGTGTCCAAGCGGCGCCGCCGCGAAAAGAAGAGTGAATACAAAGCCGACAGCAATCGTAATTGCCTTCATCACAAACCCCTTTCCGAATGTCATCCTGAGCGAAGCATGAGCGCCTGAAAGGCGGTCATGCGCAGATGCGCAGTCGAAGGATCCCTCTAGGATACGCCGCTTCGATCCGCTGCAGGGCATTCTCCCCGTGCGGCGTGCCTCACTCTTCCTCTTCCTTCACCTCACCCCGCTCGGCCTTGGCCTTCTCGATAATCTTCTCCTGCAGCTGCCCGGGGACAACGTCGTAGTGATGCATTTCCATGTTAAAGCTGCCGCGGCCTTGGGTCATCGACGTCAGCTCGACGCCGTAGGTCAGCATTTCGGCCATGGGCACTTCGGCTTTCACCACGGTATTGCCACCCTTGTTGTCCATGCCCTGGATGCGGCCGCGGCGGCTGTTGAGGTCACCCATGATCGACCCGGCGAAGTCGTCCGGAACCGTGATTTCTACCGCCATGATGGGCTCGAGCAACGTGGGCTTCGCGACCTCCATCGCTTTCTTGAAGGCGATGCGGCCAGCCATCTGGAACGACAAGTCGTTCGAGTCCACGTCGTGATACGAACCGTCATAGAGTACGACGCGGAAATCGACCACGGGGAATCCCGCGAGATATCCGCGTGCGGCGGCGTCGCGGATTCCTTTTTCCACCGGCGGAATGTAGTTCTTCGGAATCGCGCCTCCGAAAATATCGTTCACGAACTCGAACTCGCCACCGCGCGGCAGCGGCTCCATCCGGATCTTGCAGTCGCCGTATTGCCCGTGTCCGCCGGTCTGTTTCTTGTGGCGTCCCTGCACGTCGGCTTTGCCGCGAATTGTCTCGCGGTACGGAACCTTCGGCGCCTTCAGAACGACTTCCGTGTGATAGCGCTTCTTCAACTTCGAAACCGTCACCTCGATGTGCTGCTGGCCCGTGCCCGCGATGAGAAATTCTTTGGTCTGCGGATCGCGAAAGAAACGCAGCATGCCGTCTTCTTCCATCAGTTTGTGGATGCCCGGCCCCAGCTTGTCTTCATCGGCGCGGCTCTTGGGTTCGATGGCGAATGTGATCGCCGGCTCCGGCAGCTTCACCCGCGGATATTGAATGGGCGCCGACTTATCGCCCAGCGTATCGCCGGTGAGCGTGTCTTTCAGTTTCGCCACGGCGCCAATATCGCCCGCATGCAGCTCGGGCACCGGAATCGGCGTCTTCCCTTGCATGGCCTGGATGTGCGCGAATTTCTCCTGCCCGCCCCGGCTGAAGTTTTGCAGCGTCGCATCGTTCTTCAATATGCCAGAGAAAACTTTGAAGTAGGAAATCCGTCCCGCGAACGCGTCTGACACCGTGCGGAACACATACAGCGACACCGGCTCCTCATCCGATTCATGCCGCTTCGGCGCATCGCCATTTCCGCCGGCTTCTCCCTGCACCCACTCGTGCTCGGAAGGCGCGGGAGTGTAGTCGACAATGAAATCCATGACGCGGTCCGCGCCGATGTTGCCCAACCCCGAACTGAAAATGACGGGGAAAATCTTGTCTTCGCGGATCGCGTTGTGCAGCGCAGGGATCAGATCTTCTTCGCCGAGCGTACCGGCCTCGAAGAACTTCTCCATCAGCTTGTCATCGCCCTCGGCCACCAGCTCCACCAGCATTTCGTGGGCTTCCTGCACCTGCGCCCGCATGTTGGCGGGAATTTCGGTTTCCTGCCCCTTGCCGTTCCCGCCCAATTCGTAGGTGTAGGCCTTCATACGCACCAGGTCGACCACGCCGGTCAAACTCTTCTCGGCGCCAATGGGCAGCTCAATCGGAATCACATCCCGCCCAAATGCGTTGGTCAGCGATTCCAGCACGCGCTCGGCGTTGGCGCGATCGCGATCCATGCGGTTCACCACGATCAGCCGCGGCGTCTTGTACTCTTCGCAGTAATTCCACACGCGCTGGGTCACGACCTCCACGCCGGCCACGCCGTCGACCACGACGATGGCCGCGTCCACCACGGGCAGCGCCATCTTCGCCTCGTGCACGAACATGCTGAATCCGGGCGTGTCGAGGATATTGATCTTCGTCGTGCCCCACTCAACGACGGCGGCGCCGGTTGAAATCGACATCTTGCGGGCGATTTCTTCTTCGTCGTGGTCGGTGGTGGCCGAGCCGTCGTCTACCCGCCCCAGACGCTGCGTGGCGCCCGCCGTGTAGAGCATGGCTGATACGAGCGAGGTTTTGCCCGCGTGCCCGTGCCCCACCATCGCGACATTCCTGATGTTTGCTCCCGAATAGACTTTCAAGTTGGGCTCCCTTCGGCAGGCGTGGGAAGGAAACGGCCCATGAAGAGTGATAAGGACAGGAACCTCGGGCCAACCCGACGTATTCCGTGAACCCCGCCTGCCAAAACTAAGGATGCTACCACGTGGGAGCGGAAGCCTCAACCGGCTGCCGGAAACATTAAAGGGTTGCTGCAAGCGATTCCAAGCTATAATTCCCCGCCCAACTTAGAGCCTCCCCAAGCGGGTCCGCTGCACCTTCCGGAGGCGCCAAGCGGCCCCTATCGATAATGGCCCGTGGAGGTCCACCGTGAAGTCGACCATGATGTCGTCGCCACTGCTCCTCAGCGCAATGCTGCAGCGCGCCGCTAAGCTCTTCCCTGAGGTCGAAATTGTTTCGGCGCGATGCGACGGATCCCGCCACCGCTATACCTACCGCGATCTGCGCGCCCGCGCCCGGCAGTTGGCGGTTGCCCTCGAAAGTGCGGGCGTTGCCAAGGGAGATCGGGTCGCGACATTAATGTGGAACGAGCGTGAGCATCTGGAAGCTTATTTCGGCGTGCCCGCGACTGGAGCCGTCCTGCACACCCTGAACCTGCGGCTGCATCCGGAAGAGCTCGCCTACATCGTCAATCACGCTCAGGACCGCTTCCTGATTGTCGACCAGGTGTTGCTCGATGTCTTCGAGAACATCCGTCCGCAAGTCCACTTCGAACGCATCTTCGTAGTGGATCACGGCAGCGGAAAAGTGCCAGAAGGATGCGAGTCCTATGAGGCCTTTGTGGCGGAGGCACACGGCGACCCGAATGACCCTGACCTCGCCGAGGATGATGCGGCGGCAATGTGCTACACCTCGGGCACCACGGGCAAGCCCAAGGGCGTCCTCTATTCCCACCGTGCCATTGCGTTGCATTCCCTGGCCATGGCCTTGCCCGACCAACTGCATTTCAGCTGCCACGACACCGTGCTCTTCGCCATGTCGATGTTTCACGCCAATGCCTGGGGATTTCCTTTCACGGCCACCATGACCGGCAGCAAACAAGTTTTTCCGGGGCGAAATCTGCAACCTGAGGCGCTGCTCGACCTGCTGGAAACCGAGCAGGTAACCCTCACGGGAGGAGTCCCTACCATTTGGCAAGCTGTGCTGCATGCTCTCGACTGCCACCCCGGCCGATGGAAGCTGGCTCCCGGTTTGCGCATCTTTGTGGCGGGCTCCGCCGCGCCCGAGTCCATGTTCCGGCGTTTCGACAAACTGGGCGCCCGCGTCATTCAACCCTGGGGCATGACCGAAACCGCGCCGTTAGCCACCACCTGCACCCTCAAGCCACACATGGAAAATTGGACCGACGATGAACGTTACGCCTTGCGTGCCAAGCAAGGCGTGCCATCCCCTTTTATCGAAATCAGAGCAGTCGATGATGCCGACGAGACTCCCTGGGATGGCGTGAGCTCGGGGGAATTGCAGGTGCGCGGCCCGTGGGTTACGAACAGTTATTATCGTCTCGACCGAGACGACCGATGGACGGCCGACGGATGGTTTCGCACCGGCGACGTGGCCACTATCGATTCCGAGGGCTACGTAAAAATCACTGACCGCGTGAAGGATCTGATCAAATCCGGCGGAGAGTGGATCAGCTCCGTGGATCTGGAAAATGCGTTAGTCGCCCATGCGTCGGTAAAGGAAGCCGCGGTCATCGCCGTGCCGCATCCCAAATGGCAGGAGCGCCCGCTGGCGGTGGTGGTGCTGAAGGACGGCTGTAACGTAACTGAATCCGAACTGCGGGATGTGCTGGCGCAGCGTTTTGCTCGCTGGCAGTTGCCGGATGCCTTCGTCTTCGTCAGCGAACTGCCCCACACTTCCACGGGAAAACTGCTGAAAAGCAAACTGCGGCAGCAGTTTAACCAATGGCAATGGGAGCAGCCGCCGTTTCCGCCGTCCCAACGTGCGGGATAGACGGCACCTAAAGACTGCGGCACGCAGGCATGCGGCAAAACCTTTCGGCGGTGTATGATTTCTCCGCATGCTAGGCAACCGCACCCGCGAGCAGTGGATCGCGCAATACTCGAGCAGCCACCAGCACCCGGTCAATCGCGTCTGCCACACGTTCGGCATTCCCACCATTCTGGTCTCGGTCGCAATCTTCGTCGCCGGATTCTTCTACCACCGCCTGTGGCTCTACGCTCTGGGGCTGTTCGTGATCGGTTGGATTCTCCAGTTTGTCGGCCACGCCTTCGAAGGCAAACCGCCGGAATTCTTCAGCGACTGGCGATTCCTGTTCGTCGGCGTCCGTTGGTGGTGGGCAAAAATCAACGGCAAAGCCTGAACTCAACGCGACGGAACGCGGAGCAGGAGTAAACCCAATCCGATTCGGTGGGGAGATGATGGCTTCATCCGTCGCACGCCCTCCTCATACAAAGCCAATCGCTAAACATAATCGAACAGGGTCATAAAGCCGAAATCCATATGCAGTTGCTGGTGGCAGTGAAACAGGGTAAGGCCAGGATTGTTGGCCACGAAATCAACTTCGGCTTCCTGGTATCCGCCTACCATTACGACATCTTTCATCACGCCGGAGGTGGGCCGTCCCGCGATCCGCGCCAGTTCGAAGCTGTGACGGTGCAGATGAATCGGGTGGATGTCATCGCTCGCATTCCGCATGCGAATGCGATAGCGCCTGCCCTCATGTAAATGGAATGCGGGAGTCGCCGTCATTTGCTCCCGGGAATACGCCACGCCGTTGATAGTCCACTGATTGAAGCCGTCGAGCGCGGCGTTCTGCTTTTCGAACAGCATATCGAACTCTTCGTCGGGCGTGTTCGAAGGCGCGCTGGAATTGCCGAAGCGGGCATAATTCCACTTGAACGGCTTCGGCGGGAGCCACTGCGGCTTGCCCTTATATCCGGCGTACTCCACAACAATGCCCATGCCGTGGTGACGATCGTCGTCGGCAAGGTCTCCCATGATCCAAATCCCGGGATGGCTCATTTCCACGATCGCTGAAATTCGCTCTGCGGTTCCCAGCCAGAGACCGGGCACACGAACCGGCTTCGGCAACGGATTGCCATCCATCGCAACCACGTTGAAGCTGTGGCCCGGAAACGCCAGGCTACGAATCTCCGTAGCGCTGCCATTCAGAATGTGAAACAGGACGCGCTCACCGGCTTTCACGCGCACCGGCTCGCCATGACCTAGCATGCGTCCATTGATCGTGAAGGAATCATAACCAACCTCGTATCCGTGCGGCATGCCCTTCACGAGCGAGGCCTTCATCTTGCTTTCGCCGGCATCCTTGAGTGCGGGTACGGTCTGCGCCGGCGAGAGGAAGTCCATCGCCATATCGCCGCCGCGACTCAACGTGGGCTGAAATTCTTTGAGCGCGAGAAAGACTTCGCGGTCGTAGTTCCCGGCGTGCTGCTTCGGTTCGATGTAAACAGGTCCGACCAGTCCGCTGTACTGGCCTGCCGCCAGATTGGCTCCCGCACGGACGTGCGTGTGATAAAAGCGCAGACCCGCGGGCTTGGGCACAAAGGAAATTCTGCGACTGCCATGCGGCGGAATAAATGGCGTGCCTTCTTCCGCAGCTCCATCCACGTCGGTCGAAACGAACTGCCCGTGCCAGTGCAGCTGCTCCGGGGTATCGGTGTCGTTGCGAATGTCGATGGTGACTCGCTCGCCCTCTTTCAAGCGCAGCAACGGGCCGGGGAACTGCCCGTTATAGGTAGTGACCGAAATGATGCGATGGGGCGCGAGTTCGATGGCTGTTGTCGCGATCGTGAGTGCGTAGTCGGCTGGTCCGTCATTCTGCGGAGCAGATCCGCCTACGCCTGAGGCCATCGACCGGCTCAAGATTCCCGGCCGCGATACCAGAGTAGCGCCCGCGGTTACACCGACTGCTTGCAGGAACGTCCGGCGAGTGGGGTAGAAGCGAGACATAATCCTCCGGGCGGCGATTGACCGCAGACGAGGGGGGTGTGATCAAAAATATATCGCACTCCGACAGGCTCGGGAAACTCTATCCCCGCGCTAGCTTCTCGCGCAGCATCTCCTCCACGTCACCAATCTTTTCGCCCATTACATTCAATTTGCGCGCCAGTCCCTGAATCTCGGCTTCAGCCCGGCGGTTGACGTCGTAATCCAGTTCGCCGCGCAGACGGTCTTTCGTGTCCTGGCGGTTCTGACTCATCATGATGATGGGCGCCTGCACCGCCGCCAGCATCGACAGAAACAGGTTCAGCAGAATATACGGATACGGATCCCACGCTTTCTTCCCCAGCGCGGCGTCGATGGTCATATAGATGGCCAGCGCGACACTGAACGTAATAATGAATGTCCACGATCCGCCGAAGCCCGCAACCACGTCGGCAATGCGCTCACCAAACGTCGCATCTTTTTCAATCACATCATTGGGATGACGGTTTGCCCGCAGCCGCACCAGTTGCTGCGACGCGTGAAATTGGCGCCCCAGCACGCGCAGCATGTCCATCCCGGCCAGCGGCTTGCGCTGCAGCAACACGGCTATATCTTTCTGATCCACTTCCAGGCACACCGCCTCATCGATCGCAACCGCTTCGGTCTGGTGCGGAGTCTGCTCCAGCATCGACGCAAAACCAAAGAACTCTCCGTGCGACGGTTCGTCGACCACCACTTCCTGCTGGTCCTGGTCGACGGTCGCGACCCGCACGCGGCCCGACACCACGACATACGCTTGCCCATTGGAATCGCCGATCTTGTAAATGCGCTGCCGCGGCGCGAAGGTTTTCAGTCGCACCTGACCGGCCAGCACCGCCGTTTCTTCCTCATCGAGCAGTGCAAAAAGTGGAACGTGTTTCAATACCTCAGGATTGCATGCCATCGAATGCCTCGCCGTGTGAAATCTGGATTGCGTCCGATCGCCCTGAGGATTTCACAAAAGCCGCCCCTCAAACAACACGGCGGCCGTGGCAATGCAGTCTCCTCCCGAGTTAAAGTGGTACAACGTGAACAACCATATTCGCCGTATTTTTCTGATCGCTCTCATCCTTGCCGGCGCTCTCTTTATTTCTTCGTGCCACCGCTCCACAACGCCGGCTGCGAAACGTTATCCCTTTACCGGCAGAGTCGTTTCCGTGGACAGCCAGGCGCAGACCGCCATCATCGACGGCGACGCCATCCCCGGCTTCATGGACGCCATGGCCATGCCCTACAAGGTCAAGCCCGAGGCAACCCTGAACCACCTGATTCCCGGCGATTCGATTTCGGCGGAAGTGGTGGTCGTTCAACCCGACCCCAAGAATGAAGAGGCCGCGCCGGACTACTGGCTCGAAAACGTCAAAACGTTTGCCCACATCGATGCAGCCCATGCCGCGGGCGCAAACTCGCTGCACCTGCCCGCGCCGGGTGAAAATGTTCCCGATTTTTCGTTTACCAATCAGGCAGGCAAACGAATTTCTCTCCAGCAATTCCGCGGGAACATTCTGCTCATCACCTTTATTTACACGCGCTGTCCGTTCCCTGACTTCTGCCCGCGCATGAGCCGCAACTTCGCGGAAATCTACAAACAGCTTGGCACGAATCCCGCGCTGGCCGGCGTTCATCTGCTAAGCCTCAGCTTCGACCCCGAGCACGATACGCCCAAGGTCCTCCGCGACTATGGCTTCTCCGTAGCCCACACGCATGCACCGGCGCTTTTCAGTCACTGGGAATTCGCCGCGCCCAGCGCCGTGGATCTGCCCAAGATCGCCGACTTCTTCGCGTTGACCATAAAGCCGGAGGGTGGACTGATCACCCACAATCTCAGCACCGCCGTCATCGGTTCCGACGGCAAGCTTGTGAAGTGGTATCACGGCAGCGATTGGCAGCCTTCTGATCTAATAAAAGATGTGGCCGCGGCGAGCGCGCCCAAGGGCTAAACCAAGCGCGTTTGCGCTCTTCCAACTGTATCGAGGAAACTCATGAAATATCTGCTTCTGATTCTGGCCGTGTTGGGCGTAGTGGTTTCTTCTCTCGCCTTGCGCGAGCACTACCGCGAAGAAGGCGATGCCCCCTGCGACATCAACGCCCACTGGGACTGCGGCATCGTCAACCACAGCCCTTACGCAATGCTCCCGCATCACGCCGACGACTGGCCTCTGCACTTCCGAATCCCCGTGGCTGTCTTTGGCATCGCCGCATACATTCTGATGGGCGCGCTCGCCTTCCTGCGCTCCTACCGCCTGCTGCTCGTTCCCGCGTTCGCGGGACTCGCCTTTTCGCTTTATCTTGCAAACATCGAAGCCAACGTCCTCGGCGTGTGGTGTATCTATTGCGTCATTTCGCTGGGGATCATTTCGCTCATGTCGCTCCTCACGCTCGGAACCGTCGTGGCGCAGTTCGTGCGCAAGCCGTCGCCCGCCTGAAAAACTGCGGCCAAGCAAAAGCGGGGGCAGGTGCAACATAAGATCGGGCGCGGACGCCAAAGCGCGAGGGGGCGATCCCCTGCCTGGTGTCCACCCGAGACCTGCCCCCGCGTATCGTTCAACCTCGAATTAGCGCTATTCGCCATCAGGCAGGTCCCGAATCGGAGATCGGGCCCCCCCCTCAGGCACTAAGGGAATTCTCTACTTCCTCTTAGCGCCTATCTTGCGGTTGATGTCGGTTGAAAACTCGATGAAGATATTCAGGAGTGCGCCATATCCGGCCTGCTCGGCCGCCGCACGGCCGCCCTCGGCCAAAGCGTTTCGCGGGCGCGGTTTCCAGGCGGTGGCAATCAATCCCCCACCAAACGATCCTCCGTACAACGCCCACTGCGGACGCAATTCCTGCTCGCTTTCATCGTACGTGAGAAAGTTGCGCAGGATGGCATGCCGCGTTCTCGTCCAGAATCCGCTGCACGCGCATTGATCGTAGCGCGGTTCGTATTTGAGCTTCGCGTTGCCGAGCGCCGCCAGGCTATTGGCGGCAATGAACTGCCCTTCGCGCGATGCGAACCGCTCCGTATATCCGCCCCAGCCGTCGTCCCACTGCCATGGCGTCCCACGCGCCTGATCGATTCCCGCCGCGAACATGCGTTTCAAATACACTCCCGGACTCGCGAGCGTCTGTTGCAGGTAAATCTCCCGGCGCTGCTGCCCGCTCATCGGTACCCGCGGCCGGCCCTTTTCCACGTACACGCCCGTGAGCAAGCCACTCTCCCAATCGCGCGCCTTGACCAGGGCGGCCTCTCCCACATTTTTTGTGGCTCCCATCGCCTGCACGGTCACTTCTTTTGTCTTGGCCGCGGCGGCCTGAGCAGGATTCGAACCTTCCTCTTTCTTTTCTTCCTGAGGCTGCTCCGCCTTGGGAAGTTGCTCCGGCTGCGGGCTTCCTTGCTGCGGAGACGGTTGCGGACGCGGTTCGTCCTGGGCTAGCGCCCTGCCGCAAGGCCTCGCCAGACAAGTCAGCATCAGCGCCACCGAGCAAAATTCGCCCCACCTATAACGCACTGTCCCCACTCCCCCCACCTTGCTCGTTCGGCGCGATCTTGCTCAGCGGGCGCACTATGAAATTGTCGTCGCGCCACTTTGCCCGCTTCTCGACAACCCGCTAAACTCCTTTCGATGCACTCCCTCTACAACCGCGTTGCAGGAAAAAGTGTGGAACGCCTGGCCGCCCTCAGCGACGGCATTTTCGCCGTGTCCATGACCCTGCTCGTGCTCGATCTTCGCGTCCCCGCCGGCGAAGCCCTTCACTCCGAGCGCGATCTCTGGCATGCCCTGGTTGGGCTCTCACCTCGTCTTCTGATCTTTCTGATGAGCGTGATGACGAATGGCATCTTCTGGGTCGGCCAGCAGACCCAGCTCAACCAGTTCGCCAGCGCCGACCGCAACCTTGCCTGGATTCACATCGCGTTTCTCTGCGCCATCACGCTGACACCGTTCTCGACTGCACTGCTCGCGGAATATATCCACTTCCGCGTCGCGCTCCTGGTCTACTGGTTCAACATTCTGCTGCTCGGACTGACGCTCTACTGGAGCTGGAGCTATGCGACTCGCGCTCACCTTCTCGCCGATGATGTCGCGACAGAAATTCATTCCGCAGTCGTTCGTCGCATCGTGATCGCGCAGTCGTTGTACGCCGCTGGCGCCGCGCTCTGCGTGCTCAACACCTACTACAGCATCGCCGCCATTGTTCTCGTGCAGGTGAACTACGCCATCGCGCCCAGATTCTGCTGGGGATTATTTTCGCGGAGAGGATCGGGCGACTAATCGCGGCCTTCGATTTTTGCAGCCACTCGTATAACATAGGCGCGATTCGGTCCCGAGGAACCTCCGCACCCTTCGATCGGTCGCATGCATTTTTGTGCATTTGCCGCCTATGCGTCGCCCAAGACGTCCCGGAGCGCGCGCAGACAATGCCGCAGCACGTCCGGCAACTCTCCGACATCCGCGCGAAGGACGCGCCCGCCTTCAGGCTAAATGCAACGTTCTCTTTTGTGGGAGACCATCTCGACACCTTCGAGGGTACATACACGCAGACTTGGGTTTCCGACTCGCAGTGGAGCCGCGAAACGGTCATCGGAAATGTCCGGCAAATCGACGTCGGCGGATCCGGCCAGCATTGGTTAGTCTACCCCGACGGATTTTCCGTGCTGGCGAACGCCCTCCCGTGGCCTGATGGCGTTCGTCCCGCCTGCTTCCCTGGCACTCGCATTCACTTTCATCAGGGAACGCGTGAGCGCTGACCTAACCGCCGAATGTGCCTTTAGCCGACCGGTGGTCCAAAGCCTCCAAGTCGTATTCTGCTTTGAGAAAAAAAGTAAAGTCTTGCTGGAAAAAGTCTTTCCTGAGAAACGCCCTCGGAATGTTGTGACTTCTTCCTGCGAATATGGGACTTTTCGCAAGTTCGGCGATTACGTCTTCCCGCGCGAAGCCATGTGCTTTGAAGATCGCCACAAAAAAATCAGCGCGAACGTCGTCGAACTCTCAATCGAGCCCCCATGGATCCCGCGCTCTTCGATCCACCGGCAGCAGCCATCGAACTGGACGGCTGCTGGGAAAAAGCCGTTCCTCCCAGTCTACCGGGCCGCGGGATCATGCTTCCGTATTTCGACCTGGAGGGTGCTGCGTGGCTTAACGTATGGTCCGTGGTTGATGCAAAGGGCAAATTACAAGACTTGAGGGTTTTGCGATCTGCCGAGAAGGATTCTCATGCAAAAGCCCTGAACCCACTTCGCAGTTGGGGCTTCAACCCCGGCACATGTGACGGCAAGCCCATGCCGATGCCACGCACGATGGAAATCCCCTCTACCCTCCGATAGCTGGGTCGTCGAGACTGTAAACACCGCGCCAGGAGTACCATGTTCCTAGTCCCGCAGCCATGAATGCCCGCGCCGTTTTTCAGCCAATCGCGCTTTCCGCCGCCCTCGCAGCTTCGTTGTTGGCGCAAGAGCCGCAGAAGCCCTCTCAGAAATCAGAAATTCAGGTACGCGCTGAAGCGCTCATGGATCGGGCCCGCCATCTTTCCGATATCCGCGCAAAAAACGCACCCGCCTTCCGGCTCCAGGCCAAGTTTTTTTTCGTAGGAAAGGATCTCGAGAATGAGGAAGGTAGCTATACTGAGATTTGGGTCTCAGATTCGCGGTGGCGCCGCGAGACCGTCGTCAACAATTTTCACCGCGTAGAAATCGGTACTCCAGACCGGATCTGGAAACTCGACAACAGCAAAGACTTTCCGGAAACGGCCGCACGCCTCCCCGACCTGATGAACATGTTTCCGGCCGCATCCGCCAGTCTTGAGTTCGAGTCCATCACCGACAGAACAGACCAGAAGCCCGCGGAACAATGCGCGACCAGCAAGCTCGGTTCCCAGCAGGAGAAATACAGATTTTGTTTCGACCGGAAAAGCGGGGCGTTGCTCGCAAAGCTGTCGCCCCAGATCCGCGCGCAGAATATGACCGACTACTCCTGCTTTTACGGCATCTTTCGTAAGTCGGGCGAGTTCTGGTTTCCGCACGAAATGGCTTGCCTCGAAGGCAAACACCGCCAGCTCGAAGCCAAAGTCGAGGAACTTTCCGCCGACCCGTCCCCCGCCGCATCCCTGTTCACGCCGCCTCCCGGAGCGATCGAACTGGGCAGATGCTCGGGAGCATCAGCACTTCCGGTCGCGACATTCCAGCCCGAACCGGGCTTTCCCACCGGAATTCCCCCCCAGGACTCTTCTGTCGCTTTGTCTTTAATCGTCGACGCACGAGGCCGACCACAAGCGATCAAGGTTAGTCAATCTGGAGGCAAGGACTTCGACGACGATGCTCTGACCGCAGTGGGGAAGTGGCGCTACAAACCTGGCACATGCGAAGGAGAACCCATGCCCGTGGAGATCAAAGTGATAGTTGACTTCCGGATTCCGAGCATGAGGGTACCGATCATGCACCGCTAGCCGATCAGGGCAGTTGTTACTGACTCGGTACGCGCAACTCGGTACTGCCTACCCTCTCTCGAACGCGTGCTTCTTCTCCAACTCTTCCATCGCGTGCCGCCGGGAGCTCTCGAATCGCTCCGCCTGGCCCATCAGGCCGGGCGTAGCTTCCGCCCACTCGCCCTCGACCCGCAGCAGCCCCTGCGCCGCCACCAGCCGCGCCGCGATCTCAATCAAATGAGCCGGCGTCGTCTGCAGATACTGGGCCTCCGCCGGATCGCCTATCCACACCCGTTTTATGCCTCCCAGCGTCCTCTGCCAATACACCTTGCGCTCGATGAACTCCGCCATCAGCTCGTCCGAGGCCTTGCCAAACACCCATTGCTGGCGCTTGAAGTCATAGTGCCGGCTGGAAAACGGCACGGGCAACAATTTTCCCGACTTCAAAAACTCAATTTGCCGCCGGTCCACTTCTTTGCGCAGCGCGTTGATCACCGGGGCCTCCGCGTCCTTTGGCTCCAGCGACGGCATCACCTCGCGCACGGTTTGCGACAGATTCACTGCCACCGGCGCATGCAGACCTTCCGAACCTTCCAGCCGGATATCCCCATGCAGCACGAAGAAATCCGCACCTGACGTCGACTGGTGAAACGGCCACTCCAGCTGCAACGTCAGCGGCAGCCCTTTCAGCGTGACCCAGATTTTCTTGCCCGCAGCCGCGTCCGCATCGTTCGCAGCCCCGTGAGTCTCCTGCACCTTCGTCATAAGTCCGTATCCTTTTTCCCCCCCGACGCAAATCCTCCGTGTCCTCTGTGTCCTCTGTGGTTAAAAGGTCTTCGAGAGAATCTGTGCACCGGAAGACAGCCTTGCAAAGCTATTCTGAGATTTTACCGGCTCGCGCTACTTCCCATCCAGCGTTGAGCGCACCTTCAGCGCCAGGTCGATCTTGCTGAACGGCTTCTGCAGCAGCTTCACGCCGGGCTCCAGCACTTTGTGCTGTACCACCATATCGTCGGTGTATCCGGTCATGTACACGATCTTGGTTTGGGGACGCTTGCGCAGAATATTCTCCGCCAACTGACGCCCGCTCATCCCCGGCATGATGACATCGGTCAGCAGCAGATCAATGGTCCCGGCGAAGATGCCTGCCGTCTGAATCGCCTGCTCGGCGCTCGCCGCTTCCAGCACCTGGTAGCCATATCCCTCCAGAAAAATGTGCGCCAGTTCGCGCAGATCCGGCTCATCCTCCGCGATCAGAATGGTCTCCGTCCCCCCGGCCACCTTCTCCCCAGCCGTCGTCGCCTGCGGCTTGCGTGTATTGCCTTCCGTCGCCGGCAAGTAAATGCGGAACGTGCTGCCGCGGTCCACTTCACTCTCCACCCGGATGCTGCCACCACTCTGCTTCACAATTCCCCACACCGTGGCCAACCCCAGCCCAGTGCCCTTGCCCATCGGTTTGGTGGTGAAAAACGGCTCGAAGATGTGGGAGAGCGTTTCCGCACTCATCCCATGGCCGGTATCCGTCACCTTTAGCATGGCGTATCGTCCAGGAACGAGGTCGAGAGAGCGGGCCAGCTCCGCGTCGGCCTCCACATTGGACGTCTCCATCATCAGTTTGCCGCCGTGGGGCATGGCATCCCGCGCATTCACAGCCAGGTTCATCAGCACCTGTTCCACCTGCCCCGGGTCTGCCTTCACCGACGCCAGCGACGGATGCACGCTCGCGATCAGTTCAATGTCCTCACCAATCACTCGCGACAACATTTTCTGCACGTCGGCGACAGCCTCATTCAGATCCAGAACCTTCGGTTGCAGCACCTGTTTCCGGCTGAAGGCCAGCAGTTGCTGCGTCAGCGACGCCGCCCGGTCCGCCGCCCGCCGGATCTGCTCCAGCCCGTTGCGCGCGCGTTCGTCCGCTCCCACGGCGCCCAGCAGCAGCTCCCCGTGCCCCATGATGATGCTCAAAATATTGTTGAAGTCGTGCGCCACGCCTCCCGCCAGCCGCCCGATCGCCTCCAGCTGCTGCGCATTCCTGAGCTGTTCTTCCAGATGCATGCGTGCGGTTACGTCCCGTTGAATACCCCACGTCCGCACCAGACAGCCCTTGTCCACGATTCCAACCATCGTGTTGCGGAAAATCTTGGTTCGTCCCTGCGCATCCCGCTCATGAGACTCCCAGTCGGTGATCCGATATCCCGACCGCAGGAACGTCTCCATGAATTCCCTCGTCACCGGATCGTCGGCGATCAACAGCTCCGACAACCTCTTGCCGATGAGTTCGCCGGCTTCATTGAGGCCGTACATTTTCGCCATGGCATCGTTGCATTCCGCGATGTAGCCGCTCGCCAGGCTGAGCGCAATCTGTTCTTCCACGGAAACATTCACCGGCACAGGCGGGTCATTCTCGGTGCGATAGATGCCTTCCGAAGTCTGCGCCACAAACACCCGGTAACGCTCTTCGCTCTCGCGCAGCGCCTCTTCCGCCTTATGGCGCGCCTCCTCCGCCTTCAGCCGTTCTGTAATGTCTCTCTGAATTCCCCAGGTCCTTAACAGTTTCCCGTTCTCCACAATGCCGAACATGCTGTTCAGAAACACTTTGGGGTTGCCGTCCATGTCCTGTTCGTGCGATTCCCGCTCCAGCACGCGGAATCCATTCCGGATGTACTCGCGCGTCAGTTCGATGTTGTGGGGATCGTCCACCACCAGCAACTCCGTCAGCCGCTTTCCCAGAAAATCTGCCGGAGAGCGCAGCCCGTACATCTGTGCGATCGCCTGGTTGCACTCGGCCATGTATGAATCGTGAAGAATGTGGTGAATCAGTTCCTCTTCGGGAAGGTCAATCGGCACGGGGGCGTCGAGGTCCTGCCGGAAAATGCCTTCCGAGCTTTGCGCCACAAACATGCGGTAGTTTTCTTCGCTACGCCGCAGCGCTTCGTCAGAGCGTTTCCACTCCGTGATGTCCACCAGCAGTCCGCGCATCAACAGGGTTCCAGACTCCGGGTCGCGAACGAAGATCGCCTCGTCCCGCAGCCATACCTCCCGGCCGTCCCGTGCGCGCGTGCGGTATTCCACGCGATACAGCTCCCCCACGCGGCGGTGTTCGGCAGCGACCGTCTTTTCTACGTCCTCGGGATGCAGCACGTTGAACCATGTGTGGTCGTCGGCCATCCATTCTTCGGGCGTAAAGCCGAGGATGTGCTCCACCTGTGGACCGATGTAATGAAAACGTCCAGACGCGCCTGGCTCAGCCACGTATGCAATAGCCGGCACTTGCTCCACGAGTTGCCGGTATCTTCGTTCCGCGTCCTGAAGCGCGGTAGTCGCCCGCTTGGTCTCCTCCTGCGAGCGAAGCGCCGTGATGCCGTAGGCCAGGTTGTTCGCCATCTCGGTGAGCAGTTCCACTTCCGAGCTTTCAAACGAACCCACCTGCTCCGAATAGATGGCCAGTACGCCGAAGGCTGAGCCCGCCACCCGCAGCGGCAAGGCGATCACCGCTGCATACCCTCGCTGCAGCGCCGCTTCGCGCCACGGTCGGAACATCGGATCGTTCGCCGTGTCTGGAACCACGCAAATCCGGTTCTCGCGGATGGCACTGCCGGCTGGACCGCGACCCGCCGCTGTATCCGACCACCTCAGCGCAATCTGCTCCAGGTATCCGCTGCCATACCCGGCGTGCGCCATCGGCCGAACCGTTTTCTCTTCGTCCTGCTCCGCGTAGAGGATGCCCGCCATGCGGTATCCGCCTAAGCGGACAATGATGTCGCAGATCTGCCCCAGCAGTTCCTGCTCGCTTCCAGCTTGCGCTAGCGCCTGGTTGCACGCGCTCAGCGCGTGCAGCGCGCGGTTGAGCCGCCGCAGTTCCTTATTGATGGCGCTCTCTCGGCCAGAGTCGGTAGGAATGTCTGAAGAGTATGCGGGCGGATCCCCCGTCCCGGATTTCGCATCCGGGCCGTTCGTTCCGAAGTTCTTGGCAGCCTTGCCGGCTTCCACTGGATCGTTCAGCTGAGACTCTTCCTGCTTCATGAAAACTTGCCGGCATCGCCCCGGCATGTTTGCTTTGGATTCTTGTTAGTGTACAGGTTCTCGTTCCACCTCCGTCTGAAAACTACGCACCTCAGTTACTGTCGGGTGGGTGCTGTTCTCCACGAGCCATCCCAGGAGTCCCGCGAGACAGAATCCGATCGCGTTCAGAATGCCATGGGTCCGCGCCATCTCCGGGATCGTCAGCACATCGCTGCCTAAGTAGTCCGCGACCGCGTATGCTCCAGAAAGCATCATCCCTGCGAAGATCGCGCCGGCTGCGACTTGCAGCAGGACCCGCGCCGTGGCGTCCTCCACTCTACGCCCGTAGTGGCGCAACCCGATCGCCAGCCCCGCGACGCTCGCGGAAAACAGGACGGCCGCACTCATCTTCAGCACTGGAGAAATCACAAACCCGGCCGCCACCACGACTGGCAGCCCGGCCACCATCAGAACCAACCGCCGCAGCCATTTGTGTTCCCCGCGCCTCTCGGCAAAGCGAAGGGTCGCGGCGGCGATCAGCGCGGTCGCAAATCCCGCGAAGTGAAAATGCACTGCCGTCAGCAGTCCGATCGGTTCCTGAATTCCCATCGGCCGCATCCCCAACCGCGACGCCACCAGCCATGCCCCGCCCACCGCTAGGTCCATGCGCCCGAGATCCATCACGACGAATGTGGCGCGGGCGCCCCCGCCCGCGTCTGACCACAGCGCCCGTGCCAGATCGACGAGTCCAGACCCAGCCATGAGTGCACACACCACCACCCACCCGAGCGCGAACAACCCAGCCGGCCGTCCCGGAGGAAGCCAAATCGCAACGACCGCGAGCGCCGCGCCCAAAGGCTGCAGCCGCCTGGCAAGTTGGTCGAATGGATCCGTTCCGCCGATTGCGCGCAGTAATTCCATCCCCAGCGGTGCAATCACCAGCGGTGCAAATAAGAACAGCAACTCAATCGCACCCACCCGCGCAATCCCCATCCGCGCCAGCACCGCCATCCCCGCCCAAACCGCCGCCCCCGCCGTAGCGCAAATGGGCGCCCATAAACCTCGGTTGTCATTCCGACCGTAGGGAGGATCCTGCTTGCGCATTCGTCGCTCCGATATCGTTCTCATCGCGCCCTCACCCCACAGCCCTAAAGGCCGCAACTCCAAACACGACCACCAACACGATCAACGACCCCAAATACATTGAGTCGAGCACTCGGTTCTCCCGCCGAACCTCGCGATCGTAATAAAAAACCTGCAGCACGATCCGCAGCAGCCAGAACGCTGCCATAAATCCACTGAGGAAGCGTCCCAGCGAGCTCGCTCCCGCCAACTCCGGCGCAAACCCGAAACACAGTGCCGCAAACAAACCCAGCACGATCACGATGTAGACCCAATGCACGTAGAAGATCTGCCGCACAAATCGCGGAACCCCCGCCAGCCGTTCCCGCACCCGCAGCCGCCCCGGCAGTGGAACATTCGCTGCGACGATCCCCACATGCACCGCCCCCGCTGCCCAGATCATTTCCTTCATCAGAGTACCGTTCATAAAGACCTCCGTGTGCTCTGTGTCCTCTGTGGTTGGCTCGTGGTTTTGACCGGCGCCCCGGGAGGAGATGCAAAATGCCGCGCCACCTTTGAAGCATAGTGCAGCCCCACACCTTGACTGTTCTGCGCAAGCCATTCGCTCAAACGCGTCTGTGCCGCGGACGCTCCGTCCGGCGCAAGCAGATTGCCCATCAACCCCTTGTATTCCTCCCAAGTGAGAACAACATCGCCGACAAGCCTCCCCGTCACAAGCGTGGACACATAAGCCAGCGCCGTCGGCAGGTGAACCAGCCGAATCGGCCGCCCCACTCGCGCCGCAATCAGTCGCACCAACTCCTCGAAGCTGAAAGTTTCAGGTCCAACCGCGTCGATCACCGAATTCCCCGGCTTCTCCGCCGCATCGACCAACAACTGCGCCATGTCCTCAACGTAGATCGGCCGAATGGCGTATTGCCCGTCTCCCGGAATCCCGAACACCGGCAAGTGCCGCACAAACCACGCAATGTTGTTGATGAGGATGTCTTCCGCCCCGAAGATGACAGTTGGTCGCAAGATCGCATACGACAGCCCTGAGGCGATCACCACCTTTTCGACCTCGGCCTTTCCCTTGTAGTACCCCAGCGGAGACTCAAGAGAGGGATTGGCGATGCTGACGTGCACGATCCGCTGCACCCCAGCATCCTGGGCCGCGGTAATCAGGGTGCGCGTGTTGCGCACCGCGCTCGCGAAGCTTGCTTTTCCGTGCGGGAAGCGAACCCAATACGTGTTGACGAGAACGTTTGTGCCCTCGAGGCTGCGCCGTAATTTGTCGGGCTGGTCGAAATGATATGGGGAGACTTGCAATTGGTCGCCAAAAGGGTTCGGCCGCTCCGGATGATCCGAAGGAGGATGGTTTGTGAGGGTGTGCACTTCGTATCCGCGCCCGAGCAGAAGCCGCGTTGCGTACTTGCCGGTGTAGCTGAACGCCCCGGTGATCGTGACCGTCCCACTCATCACTCGCCTCCTGTGACAGATCATTCTGTAAGTACAGAACACAGTAAGCAAAAAAGGGGGCCTAGCCCGCCTTTTTGCGTACCTTGGTCCCGATGCGCAACAACTTCCGTACCGTTCCGGTCGGCAGCCGCTTCATCTGGTCATACAACTCCGTCACCGCCTCAAAGAATCCTGCCATTGCCGCCAGCCGCTCCCGGGTGTAGTCCGCGCCTGGTTCCCTGGGATCGAGATCGGCCAGGCAGTGCCGTAAAATCTCCCGCGTCGGATCGATCTCCCGCCGCTTCCTCTGCTCAATTACCAGCCGGAACATCTCCCACACATCTTTCATCGATTCATAATGTTCCCGCCGGTCGCCCAGCACGTGCACCGCCCGCACGATCCCCCAGGTCTCCAGCTCCCGGATCGACGTGCTGACATTCGACCGCGCCACGCTCAGGGTCTCGGCAATCTCCTCGGCCGGCAGCGCCGTGGGTGACAGGTACAGCAGCGCATGAATCTGCGCCACCGTCCGGTTGATCCCCCACCGCGTCCCCATCTCTCCCCAGTGAAGGATGTACTGCTTCTGCACTCCAGTGAGTTCGGCCATAACTTTTATTTCAGTACAAACTGAATATACAGAACTATCCGCCCGCTGTCAAGGTGCAAACGCTGCCAGAAGTTGCGGTTTTTTTTCACGAAGAAAACACGAACGTCATCGACAAACCGAGATACAATTGCGCCCTTCGTTTGGCTGTCTGCGGGGGAATTCACCTGATAAGGAGCGGGAACTCATCCTGAGCGGAGCCGTCTTTCAGGCGAAGCGAAGGATCTCGCGCGGACGCAAATGAGTCCCAAAACGTGCACTCGCCCTCGCTATAATTCCCCATCACCCTCGCATCCCATCTCGAAAGCTTCCCCTTCTATCTCCACGTCGGGCCCTACGCCTTCCACCCTCACTTCTTCTTCGAAGCGCTTTCCTACGTCATCGCGTTCAGCGTTTACCTGTGGCTCCGCCGCCGCTTCGCAGATCCCATCGCCACTCCACTCCGCTGGGCCGTGATCGCCGCCGCGGTCGCCGGAGGCGCGCTCGGTTCCAAACTCCTGTTTTGGCTCGAAGACCCGCAACTCACCTGGCACAGCCTGCACAATCCTGCCTACCTCGTCGGAGGCAAGACCATTGTCGGCGCTCTCACCTTCGGCCTGATCTCCGTCGAACTCACGAAACGCTACATCGGACTCCGCGACTCCACCGGCGACCTCTACGCCATCCCGCTCGCCCTCGGCATCGCCATCGGCCGCATCGGATGCTTCCTCACCGGCCTCACCGACAACACCTACGGCACCCCGACCAGTCTCCCGTGGGCCATCAACTTCGGCGACGGCATCCCCCGCCACCCCACCCAACTCTACGAAATCATCTTCCTCGTTGCCTTGATCCCGGTCCTCTACCTCGTTCTAGATCGTATTGTCACGCTGAGCGGAGCTGTGAGGAAACGAAGCGAAGTCACGGCGCAGTCGAAGGACCCCGCGCCGGCATCCGGTACCGATGTGGCCTCAGGGAATTCTTCCCACGCACTCGTTGAGTTCAAGCCCCGTTTCCTCCCCGGCGACGCCTTCAAATTCTTCATGGTCGCCTACCTGTCCTTCCGCCTGCTCTGCGATTTCATCAAGCCCTACCCCCGCATCTTCCTCGGCCTCGGAGGAATCCAGTGGGCCTGCATCCTCATCCTGCTGTACTATTCTCGCGACATCGTCCGCTGGCTGAGCCCCGCCCCGCGCGTCGCCAACGCCCATTCATGAACACGCTGGCCAGCATCTTCTTCGCGCTGATCGCCATCCTGGCGTCGCTCGTCTTCGTGCTTTTAACCCTCTGCACTTTCGGCTCCAGCATGGGCAGCGAGGAGGATCGCCGCCCTCGGGTGTCCGGCGAAGCGAAGCTCTGCCGTCCGTCCCTCGGTCCCAAACCCTCGACCGTCTCATCCTCTTCCTGGGCGCTCAAATCGCGGTCAGCGCTATCACCTGGTTCCAGGTCGCGTCTCGCGCCGTTCCAATCCCGAGGCTCCCTCTGCTTCCCTTCCTTCTTTCCCAGGCGCCCTGCGCCGTCCTGATTTGCGTTCTGCTAACACATCCCGGACGTCGCGCCTTCACCTTCCTTATCGCGATCCTCGCCATCCCAATTCTCGAAACACTCTTTAATCCAGTAGTCTTCTCTTCCTACCACCAGATCCATATGAATGGAGCGAGAGGCCTCCTTTGGCTCGTCCTCTCCGGCCTGATCTACCTCATGACTCTCTTCCTGGCCTATGGGACCATCCACGACTCCAACTCAAACCCTTGGCCGTGGTCTTTGCGACCCTCGCAGCGTCTTTCTACTTCGTGCTAGTCAGGGAAATCACGCCATATCTCTACCACTTCCGCGAGTAGCCTCGCGGATTTTTCCTGACTCCAGCTCTGCCCTGCGGTATGATTTCGCATCGCAAACATCGCCTGGGGCGTTATCCTGATCGCCATACGGGACCGAGAGAAGTAACCGTCAAGCATGGAACGCTGGGCCGCCAACACGCTCCGCACTCTCGGCATCATCATGACCGCGGGCTTCGTACTGGTGACGAGCCTGATGCTCTTGCTGCTCTCCATGTGCGCCGCGAACGGCGATATCGGAGGCAGCAAGCATCCCGAGCAAGTCGCCCCTTATCTCATCTGCGCAGGTCTGATCGTGGTCTTCGGAATCCTGGTCATTGCCCGGCTCGCCCGCAGCATCTTCCGTTCCATGCCAGTGGCCCAACCCGCCGCTGCGGGCGCCCCCGCAGGTGTCCTCACCTCGCCGCCCCCGGAGCCCAGTCGCTCGGTGCCGCTCCATCTTTCTCCGCTTGGCCGCAAAGCCGTCGACCGCCTCGTCCTCGCCCTAGGCGCGCAGATCTTCGTCAGCGCCGTCGCCTGGGTCTTCAACCAGCTTCATTTCTGGTCTGCCCCGCATGCCTTCGCCCCGCACAACTGGACCCTCGTTCTGCTTGCGCCTTTCATCATCTACCACATTCCCTACGCAATCCTGATCTATGCGCTGATGAACAAACCCAGCCGCGCCGCCTTCACGTATTCGATCGCGGTTCCCGCCGTCCTCATTCTGCAATCCCTGTTCAGCCTCAGCCTCGTCGGCTACTACTACGTTCACGAGCCCATGGGATTTCTCCTGCTCGTTCTCCCCTGGCTGATTCACATCGCGATCCTCGTCCTCGCCTACCAGGCGATTCAGCAAGTCGGACTGCACCCCGAGCCCCCATCCCTGATCGTCGCCGCCGTCGTCATGTTCCTATTCTTCTCCCTGATCCACGCCATCACGCCTTTCTTCTACCGCTTGCGATAGTTCGCTCTCCTCTGTGTCCTCGGTGGTTAAGATCTTGGGTTTGCTTGAGTGGGACACTCCGTCAACTGACACAGATCGATATTCGCGAAGCCTCTCCCGCTGCTAACATTCCCTAGCTGGGTTGCGCAGAAATTCACTGCCACCCGCGAGCGACCGCCATGCCCCACAAAACCCGCGCCTACCTTTTTTACGACGTAGTCATCTCCATCTGCTCCACCTGCTTCCGCAAGGTCGAAGCCAAGACCGTCTTCCAGGACGGCAACGTCTATCTCCTCAAACGCTGCCCCCAGCACGGCCCCGAGCGCGTCCTCATCGCCGACGATGTCGACTACTACCGCCGCTGCCGCGAGGTCTTCATCAAGCCCCCCGAGATGCCCCTCGCCTACAACACTCCCGTCAAGTGGGGATGCCCCTACGACTGCGGCCTCTGCCCTGACCACGAGCAACACTCCTGCCTCACCCTCGTCGAAATCTGCGACTACTGCAACCTGCGCTGTCCAGTCTGCTACGCCGCCAGCGGCCCCGAGCGCCAGCAATTCCGCACGCTTCAGCAAATCGAAAAAATGCTGGACGCGGTCGTCCGCAACGAAGGCCATCCCGACGTAGTCCAACTTTCCGGCGGAGAGCCCACCGCTCACCCAGACTTTTTCAAGATCGTGGAAATGGCCAAGGCGCGCCCCATCCGCCATCTCATGGTCAACACCAACGGAGTCCGCATCGCGCAGGAAGAAGATTTCGTCAAACGCCTCGCCGACTGCAAAGAAGACTTCGAAGTCTATCTCCAGTTCGATTCCTTCGAGCGCGAACCGCTGATGCAACTCCGCGGCGCCGACCTCCGTCGCATCCGCGAAGACGCCATCGAAAAACTAAACCGCTACAACATCGCCACAAACTTAGTCGGCACACTGAAGAAAGGGTTGAACGACCACGAAATCGGCAAGACGATTGACTACGCCTTGCAACAGCCCTGCGTCCGCGGCGTCACCTTTCAACCCATTCAAGACGCCGGACGCCTGGAAAATTTCAACCCCGCGACCGACCGCTTAACCCTCACCGAAGTCCGCCGCAAGATTCTAGAGCAGACAAAGGTCTTCCGCCCCGAAGACGTCATCCCCGTCCCCTGCCATCCTGATTCTCTAGCCATGGCCTATGCCTTAAAGCTAAACGGCAAAGTAACTCCGCTCACCAGCATGATCCGGCCCGAAGTGCTGATCAATGGAGCCGCCAACACCATCCTCTACGAGCAAGAACCCGCCGTCCGCGACAACCTCTTTAAGCTATTCGCCACGAACCATTCCCCCGCCAGCAGCGCCGGCACCCTTCGCGAACTGCTCTGCTGCCTGCCCAAAGTTCTCGTCCCAGACGCCATCACCTACGAAAACATTTTCCGCATCATCATCATGCAATTCATCGACGCCCACTCCTTCGACGTCCGCAGCGTCAAGAAAACCTGCGTCCACATCGTCCACCCCGACGGCCGATTAATCCCCTTCGACACCTACAACCTCTTCTACAGGGACGATCTAGAACAAACCCGCCTCGATCCGCTACGAAAGAGAGCGGAAATGGCGTTAGCGTCGTCCTGAAAACGCCTCGGCCGTGAGCGATCTCGAAAGCCTCGGCGATTTCATTCGCAACCTGAAAGTGCGGCATTCCAACGTGAAAGAGCGGTCTTCCAGGGCCGCGTGAGGAGCTCAGGTCAATCGGGCGTTAGCCCCTGTGAGATTTCGGTGGCAAGCTATAATGTCCCCCCACCCATGGCCCTGCCCGCAGGTACAAAACTCGGCCCGTATGAAATTCAATCCCCGCTCGGCGCCGGCGGCATGGGCGAAGTGTACCGCGCCAAAGACACCCGCCTCGACCGCACCGTCGCCATCACAATTCTCCCCACCCACCTCTCCGCCAATCCTGAATTCAAGTAGCGCTTCGAGCGCGAAGCCCGCACCGTTTCCTCGCTGAATCATCCCCACATCTGTCCTCTCTACGACGTCGCCTCGCAAAACGGCACCGACTTCCTGGTCACTGGAATTCCTCGACGGCGAGACCCTCGCCGATCGCCTGCGCCGAGGTGCGCTCCCGTTCCCCGAACTCTTGAAGATTGAAATCGAAGTCGCCGAAGCCTTAGGAACTGTTAATAAATAACATTTCCATTCTGAAATGTCTTGAGCTATTCTGGAGTGGATGGAAGACTCAGCTGGAGTCCGCGATCGTTTCAGGTTCTTGGAGGCGGTGCTGGACGAGAGATC